>Ga0265293_10001171_pt1 | contig 58759 bp, 41 predicted proteins | sample Munlanlewell138R_FD_192505 | JGI IMG/M metagenome (GOLD analysis project Ga0265293, IMG submission 192505) | Leachate microbial communities from a municipal landfill in Southern Ontario, Canada - Leachate well 138R | ecosystem: Engineered > Solid waste > Landfill > Unclassified | place: Canada...
TAACTCTTGGTGGCGGTACCGCCACCAAGAGTTAAATGAACTTTGAGATTAAATTAAAATGGTATACTTTTGGAATGGAATAATGGTATACTTTTGGGTTAATATAAACAGTCGCTGTAACGCAAACCGGTATAACATCCTACGGCCGTTTTGGGCATAATAAAGCATCAAAAAAGATGATTATGAGACTTATCCGACATTACTTTTGACAAATGGGATTTCAAACTCAAAACATATTTTATCAATCAGATATATGCCTTTTTTATAGCGTCTTTTTCAAATAAATCATATCAATGAGTCTGCTTGTCGTTTTTACTTCATCGAATGCAGCCCGAAGATATTCCCTTCGGTATCTATAGCAAGTGCAATAAAACCATGTTCTCCGATTGAGAATTTTGACTGGTGTATCTGCCCGCCTGCAGCTACCACTCGGCTCTCTTCTACCGCACAATCATCGCAACCGAAATAGACTACCGTACTGTTGGCTCCGGCTTTTACATCTTTCATCCATACCAGCGCACCGGAAGCATTGGGTGCTTCCATATCCTCCGCAATGGGAAACATTACCATACTATAGTCCGTTGCACCTTCCATCGGCATATCTGTCAGTTTCTTGTCCAATATCGTTTCATAAAATTTACGGGCACGGGAGATATCATTTACATAAATCTCAAACCATACTACGGGATTAGTTGTTGTTGCCATACTGTTATTGGTTTTTATTTGTAATTAAATCACTTAGACAGAAAATCCCTTAGGGATGTTCCCAATATCTCTTCCCAACCCGACACATAGTTTTCGCAGGCCTTCGATAAAGGTAAGGGATAAACCTTTTCTATAATTATGGGAGTATTGTACATTAAGTAATGCTTTAAATTGATACTAAAGTATTTTATTTAAAACAGAAAAAGGAATATTTGTGTTTACCTGAAATAGTTAATATATAGTCAGTTATTGTTGATAATGTATAAAATGTGGAAACGTGACTTAATGCCATTATTTTTTTATTGGCAAATGTATGTATCAAAATCAATTACAAGTTGTGTTAAACTTGGTAAACCGTATTGGTCAGTCGAAATTGTAATCCACCTGAAATTTATGAGTTTATATGCATTACCTCCGTCAATAGAAACCCATTCATCAATTCCTTTTGCGCCATTTCGTAAATCACTCTTAGTGGTTAGTCCGACTGGTGCAGTATAGCTTCTTCCAGATGCAAGACACTTACAATTTGGATTTTGTGTTTGTTCTAACGACAAATATGTTGATTTTGTAAGCATCGGAAGTGTCCTGTTCACTTGCATAGGGGTCATTGTAGTTGCACACGAGTTCAGAAAAATCGAAATACATATTGTCAGAAGAATGTTTATTATCCCTTTCATTTTAGTTTTATGTTTCTTGTTAGTATTCTGACACTTTTCTTTCATCGTATTCAATAGCTCCTATACCCAGTCTATTGTTGGCGATTGCTTGTAATAACTTTTCAATGTCTGTTTCCATTGTATTAGTAATTTTTTGTTTAGTACTTTTGTTTTCTAATTAGAGGTTTTAACTGGCTGTATTCGTCCATTAATATCGCTTAAAGGAAGTTGTATGTTTTCGTAGAGTTGCTGGTTAAGCGTGTGTTTGTTTATGTGTTGTCTCGCACTTCTAAGTCTCAAAGTTAAATATTTATTTTCAAACAAGTGTGAATAGTGAGGAAAAAGATATCATAATCTTTTGCTTGAATGACTAATTTTTAAATAATTCAGAATGACTACCTAATCGTATCAATTTGATTACGTCACTTTTTTCATCACTCTTATTCTACCTCAATCTTTCCTTCACAAATTCTTCACAGTAAATTTTGATCATATCCCGCACTCTTCTGAACTCTGCCTTTATTTCATCTTCCGTTCCCACTACTTTTGCAGGATCAGGAAAATTGAGGTGAAACTTTATGGCATTGGTAGGGAAGTATGGGCAGCGTTCGCGTGCATTATCGCAGACTGTGATGACGAAATCGAAGTTGATATCACGATATTCATCTACATTATTAGAAGTATGACCTGAAATGTCGATTCCATTATCCTTCATTGTTTCAATTGCTCTTGGGTTAACGCCTTGCGTTTCCACTCCTGCGCTGTAAATATCGGCTTTACGGCATCAAAACATTCCCATCCCCTCTGATACTCTCCTGTCTGTATGCAGTAGGGGTAAGCCCTGTGTGCCTCTTGAAATAGCGAGTAAAGAATGATTGGTTTGGAAAGTTCAGCCCGTTGGATATTTCCTGAATCGACTGGTCGGTATTGGTGAGCAGGAACTTAATCAGGGCTACGGTCCTCTCGGTGATCCACTCCATGGGTAGTTTGCCTGACCGCTTTTTAATCACCATCGAGAAGTGCTTGGGAGTAAGACAGACCTCATTTGCGTAGAACTCCACTGTGCGATGCTCCCTTACATGTTTTGCCAGCGAGATGGTGAAGTTGCGGAATATCTGCTCCTGACGCGATATTCTGGGCTTGCCTGCAGGTTGGTTCATGGCAAAAAGTGTAACTATCTCCAGTGAGAGGTAGGTCATTAAAGTATTTCGTACTTCCTGAGCTAAAGGACCGGAGGCTTCGCGATAACGTTTCTCAACAAGACTGTATATCTCTTTTGCACTCTCCAGCTGATCCTCACTCAACTGCAGGTTAGGCATCTCCCGTATCTTCTCTACATAGTTCTCCACAGGATGCGACATAGCCAGCTTCTCCAGAAATCCCATTCCAGTTGCAATGAGCGTCACTTTCAGATCATCAGACACATCCACCAGTTGTATTACCGAGTAGGGCAGTACCAAAACAAAGCTTCCCCGGTGAATATGTATACGTTTCATATCCACCACAATTTCTGCCTCTCCACCAAGGCATACAAATACCACTACTCCCGCATCCAGAATAAAGGGTGTGCGCTTCAAGTGGACGTGAAAGTCGGTGGTTGAACTGTCCAGCATCAGATAGCCATTATCGGGCAATAACCTGCGTGCTATCCTCTCTTCAAGTATGTATTGATCATTTATCATTTTCGCCTTATTGGTTGCAAATGTAACAATATTACATCGAATTAATAAGTATAAAAGGCGAAAAAACCGACATATTGGACAATAAGAGGGAAATATTGGTAAACCTAACGGTATAAATAGACCTACCTTTGCGCACTAAAATAAATTTGAATGATGCAAATGAAAAAGTATATGATGTTTTTAGGGTGTCTGATGCTATTGATAAGCTGTAAAAGCACCCCGGAGAAGCACTCCACAGTGAGGAGCGTGAAAGTAGATACTGTTAGGGTTTATGGACAGGCCGGCAGCAACTTGTTTCCCGGTAAAGTGATGCCGGCATCTGATCTCAACCTGGCTTTTCGTGTAAGTGGACCAATTAGTAAAATGAACGCCAGGGTTGGTGCATATGTGCGTAAGGGTGATCTGCTGGCACAGATTGATCCGCGTGACTATGAACTGCAGCTGGCGGCTACCGAGGCTGAATATAATAGTATAAAGAGCGAGGTGGACCGAATCATGGGACTGCACGAGAAAGGGTCAGTTACCCCAAACGATTACGATAAGGCTCGCTATGGTTTCCAGCAGATAAGTGCTAAACTTAATGCGCATCGTAATGCGCTTGCCGATACAAAGCTACTAGCTCCTGTAGATGGATATATCCAGAAACGTATTTTTGAACCGGGCGAAACAGTAGGAGCGGGTATACCGGTCATCTCTATGGTTTCCGCAGGTTCTGCTGAGGTTGAGGTGCATATCCCTTCGGGCGATTATATACGCCGCAATCAGTTCGAAAGTTATTACTGTACTGCAGATATATATCCTGGAAAGATCTTCCCGCTGGAGCTGATAGGGATAACTCCCAAAGCTAACGCCAGTCAGCTTTATTCCATGCGATTCCGACTTGCCGGTGGTGAGGGTGAGCTACCTGGACCGGGCATGTCGGTTATGGTGACTATCCTCTATCGTAATGATGAGGCCGAGACGCTATCTATTCCGTTATCAGCTCTGATACAGACTGATGGTCGTGCTTCGGTATGGGTTTATGATCCTGAAACCGGTACTGTCACTACTCGTCAGGTCACTCCATCTCAGATACTGACCGATGGAAGGGTTGTGGTGTCGTCGGGACTGAAAGCGGGGGAACTGGTGCTTACTGCCGGTATTCATTCTGTAAAAGAGGGGGAGAAAGTGTCATTGATACCAGCGAAAAGTGAAACAAATGTTGGAGGAATGTTATGATTGATTTTGGTAAATGGGGATTAGAAAACCGCAAGCTGGTAAGCTTCCTTGTACTTTGTCTTCTGGTTGGTGGCTTCCTTGCCATCTGTAGTATGGGAAAGCTGGAGGACCCTGAGCTGGTAGTGAAACAGGCGCTGGTTGTAACCACCTATCCCGGTGCATCGGCTCATCAGGTGGAGCTAGAGGTGACCGACCTGCTGGAGAAATCTATCCGCACAATGAAGGATGTGGATTTTATCGAGAGCCGGTCTATGAACGACCTCTCAATGATTACTGTAGGAATTTCAACTCTGGTACCTAATGATGAGGTTGATCATGTATGGACTCAGTTGCGCCGTAAGGTGAGCGATGTGCAGGCTAAACTGCCGGAAGGGGCATCGGTACCTGTGGTTAAGGATGATTTCGGCGATGTGATGGGTATGTTTTATGCGATGACTTCCGATGGGTATAGCGACCGTGAAATGGGCGATTATGCTGAATTGATAAAGCGCGAACTACTGTCACTGGATGGTGTCTCACGTGTTGATATTTATGGTCAGGGCAAGGAGTGCATCTATATCGAGATGTATGAGGATCGAATGGCCAACCTGGGTATTTTGCCTGCGGAGGTACTTTCCACTTTGAGCGGGCAAAACAAGACTGTCTACTCCGGCAACTACAATGCAGGTGATATGTCGCTTCGTGTAACTGTGAACGACCGATACCGCAATGCTGATGATATTGGTGATCTGCTGCTCAAGGGGCATCAGGGTGATCAGTTCAGACTGAAGGATGTTGCAAAGGTGTGGACAGGTTATGAGGATCCTGTTCGCAATGAGTTGATGTATGATAATCAAAAGGCATTGGGGATAGCTATCTCTGCAAATTACGATGCTGATATAACTCAGGTGGGTAAAAGAGTGGAGAAGAGGATTGATGAGCTCACCGCAAGTCGCCTGCCGGTAGGTATAGAGCTTCATAAGGTGTTTTTTCAGCCCGACAGGGTAAGTGATGCACTCAACACCTTTATGATCAACCTGGTTGAATCGGTAATTATTGTTGTTCTGCTGCTTATCTTCTTCATGGGATTCCGAAGTGGTGTGATTATCGGTCTCAACCTGGTAGTGATCGTGATCGGTTCTCTGCTTATTCTCAATATGGCAGGAGGTACACTGCAGCGTGTTTCACTTGGCTCCTTTATCCTCGCCATGGGGATGCTGGTGGATAATGCTATAGTGATCCTCGATGGTATACTCATCGATATGCAAAGGGGATTGCCGAAGAAAAAAGCGCTTACCCTTATCGGAAAGAAAACAGCGATGCCGCTATTGGGAGCCACGCTAATCGCCATTCTTGCTTTCTTCCCAATCTTCCTGTCGCCCGATACAGCAGGATATTATGTGCGCGATCTCTTTATAGTTCTTGCAGTATCGCTTCTGCTGAGCTGGTTGCTGTCTCTGGTATATGTTCCGATACAGGCCGACAGGATTGTTAAAATCAAAGAGGATAGGGTGGGTAAGGACCCTTATGATAATGGCTTCTACCGTGCGTTGCGTTCAGTACTTACATGGACCCTGCATAACCGAAGCCTTACCATTGGTGCAATCACCCTGCTAATGATTGCAGCGGTGGGATGTTACCGCTTCCTGCCACAGGGCTTCTTCCCCGATATGGATTACAATCAGCTTTATATAGAGTATAAGTTACCCGAAGGATATACAAGCAAGAGGGTGAAGAACGATCTGCAGTCGATCACCGATTATCTCCTTTCTCGTGAAGAGATTACGCATGTCACGGCTTCCGTAGGAGGAACACCTGCACGTTACAACCTGGTGCGAAGTATGGCCGACCCGTCTCTTTCATACGGAGAGCTGATTGTCGACTACACCACTTCAAAGCAGCTGGTGGGCACGATAGATGAGATACAGGAGTATCTAACCGACCACTATCCGGATGCTTATGTGCGACTTAAAAGGTATAATCTTATGTATAAGAAACACCCCATAGAAGTGCAGTTCAATGGTCCTGACCCCGCTGTACTGCGAGATCTGACAGCACAGGCTCTCGCTATTATGGAGGAGAGTACCGCCATCACTCTGACATGCTCCAACTGGGAAGCAAAAACACCGGTGCTGATGGTCGACTACGATCAGCCAATTGCCCGAAATGTTGGAATCAGTCGTCAGGACGTTGGTCTCTCCCTGCTTAGCACCACAGGCGGTATTCCTGCCAGCTATTTCTATGATGGCAATCAAAGGCAGACCATCTATCTGAAGTCTGTAGATAAAGATGGCAACCCTATCGAGTCGCTCGAGAATGCGCAGATATTCAGCATGATACCTTCCCTCTCATTTGTCAACAGGGAGATGCTGCAAGGATTGCTCACAGGCGTATACTCAGAAGAGGATGTTATCCATGAGGCACTCCGTACTATACCGCTTAGTCAGGTAACCAATGGTATCCGTCTTACATGGGAAGATCCGCTGGTAATCCGCTACAACGGACAGCGAGCCATGCGTGCGCAGGGTAGTCCCGTCAGAGGAATAGGAACAGAGGATGCAAGGCAAACCATAACCAAACAGATCGAAGCAATCGAGCTGCCCGAAGGGTACACAATGCAATGGGAAGGAGAATGGAAAGCCAGTCAGCAGTCCAGCTCCTACCTCTTCAAATACTTTCCTCTGGCCATCATCCTTATGATAGCTATACTGATCATGCTTTTCCGCGATTATCGCAAACCTCTGATCATCGTTTGTTGTATTCCACTTCTGTTGATCGGTGTTATCTTCGGTATGCTCGCTTCCGGCAAGGCCTTCGGTTTCGTAGCCATAGTAGGTGTACTTGGACTGGTGGGAATGATCATCAAGAATGGTATTGTACTGATGGATGAGATCGAGCTGCAACTGAAGAGAGAGGATATTGATCCTGTGGAAGCTCTACTGATCAGCTCATTTGGTCGTTTCCGCCCGGTTATGATGGCTTCGGGAACAACCATCCTTGGAATGATTCCGCTGTTGAGTGACGACCTGTTTGGTCCGCTTGCGGTAACTATTATGGGGGGACTACTTATCGGTACCCTGATCACCCTTGTGGTCATTCCATTATTATACTCCATTTTCTTCAAAATAAAGATTCAGAAAAAATGAAACATTACAATACAATATATATGATAATTGCCGGTATGCTGGTTACGGTCAGTCTATCGGCACAACAACCACTCAGACTCTCAGAACAACAACCGTTAAGTCTGTCTGCCCAACAGCCACTTAGTCTGTCAGTGCAAGAACCTCTCACTATTGAGGAGTGCCGTTCAATGGCCCTAACCAACAACAAGCAGATAGCGGTGGCTGAACAACAGGTAGAGAAGGCTGGTTATGGGGTGAAGAGCTATCGTGCCAACTTCCTGCCAAAAATCTCTGTTACAGGTAACTATCTGCTCACAACTGCTTCAATGGAGAGAGAAATCCCCTCATTCCATCTGCCAACCTATGTGCCGGATGCAACGGGTCAGCTCGTTCCCAATATACTTACCACAGTTGATGGTGTACCAATATTCAAGGAGTATGCCTTCTTTCCGGGTATGGAACTTAATCTCAAGCCTAATGGTACTTATCTGGCAGGGGTGCGACTGGAACAACCAATCTATACCGGGGGAAAGATCACCTCTGCCTACCGTATGGCACTATTGGGTGAAGAGATGGCAAGGTTAAACCGACAGAAGACAGAAGCTGAAGTAATCCTTCAGGCGGATGAGGCATATTGGACCTATGTCAGGGTTTTAGAACTGAAGAAAGTTGCCGAAGCCTATAAAGAGATGCTTGATCAGCTGGGAACAGATGTTACCAACGCATATGAAGCAGGGATGGTGCCACGCAACGATCTGCTAAGGGTAGAGGTGAAACGTAATGAGGTTGAACTACAATTACTGAAGGCAGATAATGGGGTAAGACTGGCAAGGATGAACCTATGCCACGTGATAGGCTTACCGCTTAACAGCGAAATCACAGTAGCTCCTCATACAACTGCACCACAAGAAGAGGCATTACCATTGCCGGATTTGGCATTACGACCGGAAGTGGGGCTGCTCATGCATCAGGTAGAGCTTAAGGAGGAGCAGGTGAAACTTGCCCGCAGCGAGTTCCTCCCACAGGTAGGCATAGGAGGCAACTTTTCCTATGCCAATGGATTAAAGCTGAACGACAACAAACTATTAGACAATACCGCCTTTTCGGCAGTAGTCTCCGTACAGGTACCAATATTCCACTGGGGTGAAGGCAAAAACAGAGTTCGCAGCGCTATGGCCGAGAAACGAATGGCTCAACTGCAGCAGGAAGAACTGACCGGAATGATGGAACTGGAAGTACAACAGGCACTGCAGAACTATCAGGAGTCGTTAGCCGCAATCCAACTCACCAACCGCTCCCTGAGCCAGGCAGAAGAAAACCTTCGCGAGAGTCGTGACAGATATGATGCCGGAATGGAAACCCTCTCCAACCTGCTGGAAGCACAAGCCATGTGGCAACAAGCCAAGTCAGAGTCAGTTGAGGCAGGATGCAACGCACAGCTCGCAGCAACAAGATACTACAAAGCAGCGGGGAAATTAAAATAAGTTTTTAAATGTGTGTGTGAGTAATCATTTACGAACCCACACATTCTTTATCTCACCAAAAACAAGCTTGTGATACTCGTTAGTTTCAGTGTGAGCATCAATGATGAACTGTCTGGCATCCTCAGTAAGGAAATCATCTGGAGAAACCGTAGTCACTTCAAACAGATCCAGTTCAATTATAATCTTGGCCTCCTTATAGCTCATATTGCCCGAAGGAGTTTCCACAGCAGTTAGGGTAGTATTAGTCATCTTCTTATTGCTATCCCTGCCAGACGACATACCAAACTTAACGATCTCCTCCTGATACTCCCGATCGAAGAAAGACATCGTATATCTGTTCTCCTTACGAATAAGCTCAAGCGTATAACGATTAGAACGGAGCATAGAAAACACCACCTGTTTGTTGAACAGTATACCCCAACCACCCCAGCTGGCCACCATCGAGTTGTAATGATCGGGAGTTCCTGCAGTCAGCACAGAGTAATCCTGGTTTATAAGAGTAAAAATATCCTCCTCAACCTCTTTAGCATCAATAGTCTTGAACAGATCCTCAAAAGAAGCAGCCTTGATCTGCTCAGAAGTCAGTTTATCAACAGTTGTTACATCTCCAGCCTCTCCAGTTTGTGCCTTACCACTATTTTCTTTACATCCGGTAAGAGCGAGTAGTGAAATACAGAGTAGTGTTAAAACGATATTCTTCATAAATTAAAATAGGTATTTATAATTGTTTTTGATATCAACATTAAGAAAGGAGTTAAGATATGGACCTTTTGGGGAATATTTAGTTTTTAATTCAGTTAGCTTCATCCTTGCCATTCCTCATAACCCATGTTCTTAGCTAACGTCTTCGTCTGATCTATAATTTATCCATGGACTTAGGAATCTGTATGGAACATTTAATGTAAGTGTATGTAATAGTCTCTTAACCTTCTTGTTTTCCAAATTTCCGGTAAGACATTTGATAACATCTTCTCTACTGGAATCCATTGGCAAACCTGTTAACCATTGCAATTCGGTTACTATATCATGTAAAGAATCCATTGTTCCGAAAGAGAGGCGAAAATAGTGAATAGTGTACCATGCGTTTGCAACCATCCTTATTACTAAATCCCATACTGACATACGAACGGCTCCTTCCTCATTTCGCATTTGCAGAAGGGATTTAAACCAATAAAACTTATAGGTTGCAGATGTATTATTGAATACACAGCTTAGATTATTAGTCGATAGGTATTCTGACTGAGGTATTTTAGCCATAATTTTCCAGTGAAATTGAAGATTGTTTTTGTGTAAATATGATAAAGGTTGCTTGTAATATATAATGAAAACTGATTTTCAAATTTAAGAACAAATTAGATCATATACAAAATTAAAAAATTGAATATATATTGACCCAACTCACCTCCTAAAACACTTAATAGCAGTCAAAATAGTTAATTCACTTTTAACACGTCTCATTTTTTATTCAATTTTTGTTATTATTGAGATTTGTATATATCTTTGAATACACTTATTCTTACCCCTCTATGAGCTCGCATGTTAACAATATTATTAATGAAATAACACCCTTATCTGATAAGGATTGCTTCTACATTGCTGATCGAAGGAAATCTGAATTTACCTATCCTCTGCATTCTCACAGTGAATATGAACTCAATTATGTTGAAAATGCTGCAGGAGTAAAACGTATTGTGGGTGATTCTGTTGAGGTAATTGGAAATTGGGATCTTACACTTATAACAGGCGATGATCTGGAGCATGTATGGGAGCATCACGAGTGCACATCAAGGAATATAAGAGAAATTACAATTCAGTTTTCGAAAGATCTTTTTTTTGATAATTTCATCCATAAAAATCAGTTCAGCTCAATTAAAAATATGCTGATCAAGGCGCAGAAGGGAATAAATTTCCCTATGGAGACCATCATGAGGGTTTATCCAATGCTCGATAAGTTGTCTTCAGAAGAGTCGGGGTTTCACGCTGTTATGAATTTAATGCATATACTGTATGAACTTTCGTTGTGTGAGAATTGTCATACTCTGGCAAGTTCTTCTTTTGCACAGACAGAGGATAACACAGACAGCAGAAGGGTAAAAAAGATATATGATTATATAAATGCCCACTATAAAGAGGATATCAGACTTGAAGAGCTTGCTAACTTGGTTGGCATGACTCCTGTAGCTTTCAGTCGCTTCTTTAAACTGAGAGCGGGAAAGACCATTTCTGAATATATTATTGATATTCGTTTAGGAAATGCAACTAGGTTGCTTGTTGATACTACCAACACCATCTCGGAGATATGCTACGAATGTGGATTTAATAATGTATCCAATTTTAACCGTATATTTAAAAAAAGAAAAGAGTGCTCACCCAAGGTTTTCAGGGAAAACTACAGGAAAACCAAGCTTATAGTATAGTAGCATATCTCCGACCTTTATCCCACAACCATTTTAACTTTTCAATAACCGTTCAATTATTAAAATGTCAATAATTGATAATATTGTATTATTTTTTCATTGATAAGCGGACTACCTTTGACAATATAATAGTTATCTATTCATAATTGCACAATTTGATACTTTATTTACTGTGAAAAGGTTGTTTATACTTATCTCGATTTTACTTATAGTTTCATTCTCATGCTCTGAAACAGGGGATGAGATAGTGGGTGAACCTAACGAAGATAATCTTACCCTGCTTTATCTTGCTGATAAAAATGCTACTTACGAGACAAAAGCGCTCTATTCTAATCTATGGGAGATTCAAAAAAGTGGCTTTATGTTTGGGCATCATGATGATCTATGGTATGGAAGAAAATGGTACAATGTTCCGGGAGTCTCTGATACCAGGGATGTTTGTGGCGATTATCCTGCCGTGTTCAGTGTTGACTTTGGATCTGTAATGGATGACAGATATTCCTATGAATTTGATATAAATGAGAATATGATACGTAAAAGAGTAATCAGGGAGGCTTACGACAGGGGTGAGGTGATTACTGCTTGTATTCATATAAATAATCCGCTCACTGGGGGTGACTCCTGGGATAACTCCAGAAAGGATGTTGTGAAGGAGATTCTTAATGAGGGTGGGGAAACTAATATTAAGTACAAGGTTTGGCTAGATAGGCTGGCTCAGTTTGCAATGGATTTAAAAGGGTCTGATGGCAAGTTGATTCCTGTAATATTTCGTCCCTATCACGAACATACTCAAACATGGTCATGGTGGGGAAGATCTTGTACCACAGAGAGTGAATTTGTGAGGTTGTGGCAGTTTACAATTAGTTATCTAAGGGATACAAAAGGTGTACATAATTTTATCTATGCTATATCACCACAAATGGATTCACCAAAGGGCAGAAGTGATTTTTTGTTCAGATGGCCCGGTAATGAGTATGTTGATTTTATTGGCATGGATTGTTATCATGGTCTTAATCCCACAACATTCGCTATAAACATGACGGCTTTGTCTAAATTGTCAAAGGAGCTTAAAAAGCCGTGTGGTGTTACAGAAACGGGTGTTGAGGGTTTGATTGATGGTAGTGGTAAAACTCAATACAGATATTGGACTGAGCAGATTCTGACGCCCTCTTTGGGGCAGTCGGTAAGTATGATTGTAATGTGGAGAAATAAGTATGACCCTAATGAGGAAGGACACCATTTTTACTCCGTATTTAAAGGGCATGCAACTGAAAGTAATTTTATCTCCATGTATGATCATCCGGCATCTTTCTTCTCTAAAGATCTTCCTGACATGTATATTATGGCAAAAGGGATTGCTGTAGAGGGTTATTGACTTTTTTTATATACGTATGTCAAAAAATGCATATGAGTTGATAAAAAAGTATCAATTTTAGAAATTTCAACACTATAAATTTGTTGCGGTGGAACGAGTAATTTCTGTTAAAATCTAGACTAGGCTCTTTTTATTGAAAAGCGATTGGAGAATAAAGCTAAAGTGAGCTTTATTAGTATGTGGTTAATATTGTGAAAAATTCAAATTCAAAAATTTATAATTAAAAATGGATATTTATTTACCTAAATTATGAGAACATCAACACTTGTTAAGGGAATAATTGTATTGGTCTTAGCCATTTTATGGTCTTGCGATAATAATCAGAGAGAGGTGCAAGATCTTGTTGATCCATGGTTAAGGGAGAGGACTCCTGTTGCTTTTAAGATTGAAGGCCAGGTGGGAGATCCCCTTATTGAGAATAATTGGCGAAAGGATGAAGAGGGAACTATCAAAGTTACCCTAATTTCATCGGCTATAAAGGACCTGAAGAATGTGAAGGTTTTAAATTTGAAACTTCAGTACAATGCTACTTCAACGCTTACTATTGGAAGCACACTGGACTTAAGCAATGGTTCTGATTCATTTGAAGTGATTGCTGAAAATGGAGAAAAGAGAACTTATGTAGTAACGTTTGATGAGTTTTATGAACCTATCGTGGGTGATTATGCAGTAGAACAGCTCTGGATGTATGGTGGAACCGGTCCGGAATATGGTGGTGGCGCGGTTTGGCCTATGATGGAGAAAAGCTGGCGATGGAATGTTGACGGAAAACCAACTGCAGAAGAGGATAATATTATTTCTCTGATTTTGATGGGTGTGAACGAAGAGACTGGTGATACTTACGGTATCAGCATCAATGATGCCGGTCCTGACGGTATGTATGCTAGCTTTGTATATGATGACAGAAATTGGGTTAAACATGATCTGAAACATTTCTACAGATGTATACCTGAAGGTGAAGGTGAATGGGAAAAGAACTCCAAGACAGGAATTATCACTTTCATTTCTAAGGATGGAGTAAGAAGATCATGTAATTTGTGGAGTGCAGGAACTTATGCTTTTGACGAGTATAATAGTATTACTATTGAGAACATGGCCTTTAACTTTCCAATTACTGAGGGAGTTTCTGATAACTGGGATGTAATCTGGGAAGATGATGCTAAATACTTATGGCATCCCAGAAACTTTGTTGTGAAGGTTACAAAATTATGATAATTACAAATTAGAGAATTAATAAATTCACGAGTTTATGATAAAATATTTAAAAGTGTTTTTGTTGTCCACTTTCATGGTTATGCTGGCCTTTACTAACGTAATCTATGGACAACAAGGTAATATCCATGGAATAGTGAAGGATGCACAAGGTGAACTGCCCGGGGCTACAATTATTATTAAGGGTACAACCGTTGGTACAGTCACCGATGCAGATGGCAGGTTTACTCTGCCTCTTGAAACATCAAGCGCCGTATTGCAGGTTTCATATATAGGGTATCACTCTAAAGAGGTGCCTGTATCTCTTGCAAGTGGAATTGTGGAGATTACTCTTGAAGAGGAAACCACTACCATTGATGAGGTTGTGGTAACTGCTTTTGCAACTCAGAAGAAGGTGAATGTAACAGGCGCTATCTCTTCTGTAGGAGGCGAGGCTCTTATCGCTACACCTGTTTCTAATATCTCGAATGCTTTAATTGGAAACACTCCTGGTGTTACCGGTTTGCAATCCTCGGGTGAGCCTGGTAGAAATGCTGCAAACCTTAGGATCAGAGGGGTATCTACCTATGGTTCGTCCACTCCGCTAATTGTTATTGATGGTGTTGAACAGGCTGCAGAACAGGCTTTTGCAGAGCTCAACTCTATGGATGCGAATGAAATTTCTCAGATAAGTATTTTGAAGGATGCTGCATCTACTGCAGTTTATGGTATACGTGCCGCTAATGGTGTAATTATTATTACAACAAAAAGAGGGCGTTCCGGAACTCCTAGAATTCACTTCTCTTCCAATTATGGTATTACAAGTGCTACAAACCTTCAGAAGGGTGTAACAGCATATGAATATGCATTAATGAGGAATGAAGGTATTAGAAATGAACAGAGGAGTTATAGCGGAACAGAGAGTTTGTCGGCTTATCTGTATAATGATTACGACTTGTGGAAATTTAAAAACAACAGAGATTTTACACCGGTAGAGGTAGATGCTATGACTAATCTGACTCCGGCTCAGAAAGAGCAGTTGAAGAACTCTCCTGCACTATATTATTCAAGTAAGGACCTTTATAGAGATCAGTTTAGCAAGAATGCACCTCAGCTGCAGACAAACATCAATATTTCAGGTGGTACAGAGAGAGTGAACTATTTTGTCTCTTTCGGATATTTCAACCAAGAGGGTATTACCAATGCAACCAAATACTATGGATCCAATACTGGCTCCAAGTTTAACAGATATAACTTCAGGGGAAACTTTGGAATCCAGATTGCAAAGAACTGGGATGTTGATATTAATATTGCAGGCCAGTTCGGAGAGACACAAGGCCCAGGTATAAACTCAGGTCCTTATGACCTGGATGGTCGTTACAAAGTGATTATGCAATATATATACGATGGTAACCCATTTATTACTCCGGGTATTATTGATGGTAAGCTTATTAACGATTTTGCAGGTGTACCAGGAACAATACAAAATCCATTGGGCGTAAAAACGGGCAGTCAAATTGGTTCACAGAATGCAGTATATAACCTGCTGATAAGCGGTAGGGGTACTATCCATAACAACCTACTAAGTAATACTGTGAAAGTAAATCACAAGATGGACTATCTGCTCAAGGGGCTTAATGCTCATGCATCGGTAAGTTATCAGGATAACTATAATAGGTATGTAACATATTCTCCTTCAATTCCTTCTTATACAGTTCAGCGTGATCTGAATGATCCTAATGTACTGCAGTTTTTTGGAGGATCCATGGATGCCGGTAGTTTCAACTCATATGGCTACAGTAACTGGAATAAATTATATCTGGATGCAGGTCTGAACTGGGCGGGAAGCATCGGTGACCATAATATTACTGCTCTTTTATTGGGTAAAGGCTCGAGATATACTATGCCTTCAGACTCATATAATGTTCCTTCGGGAATTGTGGGGTTGGTTGGTCGTGTCACCTATAACTACATGAATCGTTATATGGCTGAATATAATGTAGGATATAATGGTACTGAACAGTTTATCGAAGGCAAGAGGTTTGGATTCTTCCCAGCATTCTCTGTTGGCTGGGTTCCAACATCAGAAGAGTTTTTCCCTAAGAATGATGTCCTTACATTTATCAAGCTGAGAGCTTCTTACGGTGAGGTAGGTAACGACCAGCTAGGTGGAAGCAGAAGATATTATTACCTGCCTAATACCTATAACCTGGGACAGGGTGGCTACTGGTTTGGAAATAGTGATGGCTCATCGCAGAACTCATATTACCAGGGTGCTACCGAAGGTGCTTTGGGTAACCAGAATATCACATGGGAGCGTGCAAAAAAATATGACGTGGGTATGGAATTAGGCTTCTTCAGAGACAGACTATTCATTACTGCCGACTGGTTCAAAGAGGACAGAAATAACATTCTCACAACTTTAGGAACAATACCCGCAATTTATGGTGTACCTGGCAATTCTGTACCTCCGGCAAACGTTGGTATAACCAAGAATGAGGGTTATGAGGTTCAGATCAGATGGGAAGATCATGTTGGAGACTGGAGCTACTCTATCGAAGGAAGCACAAGCTATTCACGTAATAAGATTATATATCGTGCAGAAGCACAAAATCCTTACCCATGGATGAATGCAACAGGATTCTCTATAGGACAGCGTTTTGGTTTGAGAAGCGATGGTTTGTACAATACTGTTGAGGAGTTAAACAACAGACCTTATAATACCTTCACTTCTAACCGTGCAACTCTGGGTGATGTGAGATATAAAGATCTGAATGGTGATGGACTAATTGATAGTAAGGATATTGCACCTATTGGATATCCTAATTATCCTGAGTATCATTTCAGCTCTAAGATTAAGATTGCTTATAAGGGATTTGATCTGAATGTCCTGTTCTTGGGCTCGGCCAACGGATCATACTATCTGAACAGTGGTTATACAATTCCATTCTTCAAACGTGCAGGTAATGCATGGCAGTGGATGTATGACGGAAGATGGACAATGGAGAAATATCTGGCTGGAGAAGAGATTACTTATCCCAGGTCAACATTTGATGCAACAAATGATCATAATAATTATTTGACAAGCGACTACTGGATGAGATCTAATAACTTCTTTAAGCTGAAAAATATAGAGATTGGCTATACAATGCAACCTGATTCTTTTAAATTCCTGAAACTGGTTCAGGGTTTAAGAATCTATATGAATGCCAATAACCTATTCACCTTTAAAAATGAACTAACTGCAATTGGAATAGACCCTGAAGTAACTGATGGAAGAACTTATATTTATCCTTTGACCAAGGTTGTAACAGTTGGGTTGAGTTTTCAATTTTAATAGTAAAAAATTTATCTTATGAGAAAAATAGGAATAATACTTTTAATTATAGGTTTTTCGGTAGTTACTGCATGTGAGGACTTTTTCCTGGAAAAGCCAGATACTACCGGAACTGTTGACCTGGATGAGGTTTATAGCTCAACAAAGAATGCTGAAGCAGCTCTTTTTTCATGCTACAGGAATATTTTAATTCATGGATGGCCTGGTGGCTGGGGTGTTGGGCATGGCGCCTTGGCATCTATTAGTGGTGAACGATCATATGGTTATTCATGGCATGGTACATATACTATTGCACTGACTGGTTTGTCTGTAAATGGAACAGATGGTTCAGATGGAGGTGCAGATCATTATGGAAATAACTGGAGTGCAATAAGGGCTTGCTTTTTAGTTAAGGAGAATATCGACCGTGTACCTGATATGAGCGAAACGACAAAGACTCAGATAAAAGCTGAGGCTACAGGTTTGATTGCTTACAGATATATGGGTATGTTTTACAGATATGGTGGTTTGCCAATTGTACGCAAGTCGTTCGAAGCCACTGATGATTTGAATATTCCAAGAGAATCGCTGCAGGCTACCCTTGACTATATTATTGAGTTGTGTGATGAGGCTTACCAGGGACTGCCTGAAGGCAGATGGAGCAATGAAAAGACTGGACGTTTGACCAGAGGTGCGGTTCTGGCAATCAAAGCAAGGGCCTTAATGTTTGCGGCACGACCACTGTTTAACAGTAGTAAGCCTTATCTGGATAATGGAGAACATAATGATCTTATTAGTTTTGGCAATGAAAATGTTTCTAGATGGAATGATGCTATTACGGCCAATGAGGCTGTGCTCAATTGGGCCGGTTCAAATGGTTATGAGCTGATCAATACAGGTGGTGCAGGCTTGGGACAGCCTAACCCCAATGCTTTGAAAGACTATGGTACTGCTACATCTACTCCGTCAAACAATGAGGTACTGCTGGCTTATAAAATTAATTCAACCAATCAGTGGGAATGGCCCGCAAGTGCAATTTTCTATTATCTGAATACATCTGCCAACTGGACAAACAATAGATGGGATACAGACTTGGTTGGACTCTTAACTAACTTCCTGGAGCTTTATTATAAAAATGACGGAACTAACCAGGAGTGGCCAAAAATTGGTGAATCTTCTCCAAGAAGTGCTGAGGAATGGTTGGAGAAAATCCCTAATATGGAAGCTCGTTGTCTGGCTGATAATATTTTCCCGGGATTTGATGCTTATAATAACCCGGGAGTTTACAATTATAGTGCTTCAGGATGGGGACGTTCAACTGCCAACTCGGGTAAAGAAGGCGTTTTCCCAAATGCAATCAGTGTGGGAAAAGGTTGTGGTTTCCCTGTCAAATTCTACTATGGTGCTGGATCTAGAGTCTGGTTTGAACCACCTTTGTTCAGACTGGCAGAGACATACCTTAATCTGGCCGAAGCATATAACGAAGTTGGGAACACAGCTAAAGCTCTTGAGAATCTTAATATGGTTCATAACAGAGCCGGTTTGCCTTCTATTACTGAAACCGACAAGACGAAATTAAGAGAGATAATCCAACGTGAGAAAGCTATTGAGTTTTACAATGAGAATCACAGATACTATGATGTGAAGCATTGGAAACATAAAGATATTGCTAACGGAATAATTGGAGGAAATATGCGTGAGCTGCAATTTAAAATTAAAGCAGATGCGAGCGGTAGCAACAACCTAGCAGTTAATTTGGAGTCATACTGGGATGCAGTGACATATACTGCATTCTGGAGTCCAATGATGTACCTTGAACCAATTCCTCAGTCTGAGGTAAATAAAGGGATAACTGTCCAGAATCCTGGATATTAATATAATATCATTTATTTAAAAGATATGAAAGAAATCAATATGAGAAAATATAATATTTTTCGAGTAATCTCAATCACGCTTATTTTCCTTGTGATTAAGGTATCGGCCTTTGCACAAAATTCTACAGCTGAACCAGACTCGTTGATTCAAAATAAGATTGATGCATTTGGAATATTACCACTGGAAATAAACACAAGTACTGCGGCTGTATCCAATGTTGGTTCTGATAAGCTTTATCGGACTACATCCTCTAACCTGACAAATACTTTACCCGGACTGCTATCGGGAATGACTCTGATTCAGGGAACAGGTGAGGTTGGGAATAACAATGCTCAGTGGCTGATCCGTGGTATCGGTAGCTATGGTAATAACGGATTTAATGCAGCGAAGATATTTGTGGATGGTTTTGAAGTGAATAGCAACTATCTGGCATACCTTTCACCAGTTGAGATAGAAAGTTTTTCTATTCTTAAGGATGCAGCTACTCTAACGGCCTTTGGTGAAAGAGGTGCTAATGGAATTATATGGATTGAAACAAAACGTGGTAAGGTTGGACCTTCTACTGTTTCTGCTCAAATGCGCTTTGGTTCTCAGTCGGCATCAAGTATAAATAAGCCTTTGGACTCTTATGGCTATGCATCATTGTATAATCAGGCTATAAGTAATGATAATGGAACATGGACTCCATTTTATTCTCAAAATCAGCTTTCAGACTATATGAGTGGCAGAGGGGTAAATGTTGACTGGTATGATGAGGTTCTTCGCAATTCAGCTAATTATGTTGATGGTGATGTTACATTCAATGGTGGCAGCTCTAAGGCAAGATATAATGTGACTCTGGGATATGTAGACCATCAGGGATTACTTAATGTTAACAATAGCGACTCTACCTCAAATCTGAGATACACAAGGTATAATCTAAGAGCAAATCTCGATTTTAGCATGCTGGATATTTTTGAGGCAAGGGTTGACTTGGGAGGCCGAATTGAACAGCGCAAGAGACCAAACATTGCTGTATCGGATCTTATGTCAGTTCTTTCCCGTTATCCTTCAAATATTTATAATATTTATGATGATGAGGCTGCAAATCATTATTCTGGAACTGCTATTCATCCCAATAACCCTGTGGGTTCTATCAAGGGTTTGGGATGGGCATCCAACCAATCGCGTATTCTGCAGGGTAACTTCTCACTTAAAGAGAAACTCGATTTTATTACTCCTGGATTATATTTGCAGGAGGTGTTCTCATTTAATGCTTACACTTTAAGCACTTATAGCAAGACCAAAAATTATGCACGTTATTTTAATGGTGCAACAACTACAACTGATGAGACCACTTCTATCAGGGCCAGTGGTTATGGTTCTGCAGCAATGGAAGACTGGAAGCAGGGTAAATTGACGGCAGGATATGATCGTGTTTTCGGTAAACATGCTGTATCTTCTTCTGTTAACCTGAATATTTCAGCTTTTAGTGGTGATGGGTATTTTTCATATAAATATAATTATCTGAACTATAATGGTAATGTCAACTATAACTACGATAACAGATATATAGGACAGATTTCATTTTCATATTTTGGAAACGACTCATATGCTCCTTCCAACAGATGGGCATTTTATCCTGCAGTTTCAGGAGCATGGATAGTCTCTAATGAAGATTTTATGAAGGATGCCGAAAGTGTTGATTTCATGAAAGTAAGAGCTTCTGCTGGACAGTCTGGTTTTTCTGATTCAAATGCAACAGGTGTTCTTGCATCATTCAACTCCAACGGAAGATTCCTGTTCAAGGAGTATTTCACTTCAAGTTATGTAGGATCGTTCTATACTGGTGCTACATCGGGAACTTGGCAGAACACAATGGTGCCAATGTTTATATCTAATCCTGATGCACATGCCGAAAAGAGTACCAAATATAATTTGGGTTTTGACCTTGGTCTGTTTGATAAGCTTACACTTATTGGAGATGTTTATCTTGATAAACGTACTGATATTCTAACTTTGGATAATTCCTTAATGGATTACTATGGTACTAACTATTACTTCTCCAATATTGGCAAGATGACCAGCAAAGGGTTTGAACTTACAGGTATGTGGCAGGATAAGATAGGTAGTTTCAATTATTCGCTCAATGGTATGTTGTCTTACAATACCAATAATATTGATTATATGGCAGAAGTGGCAACAGCATATGAGTATAACGCCAAAACAGACAGACCTTTTGGAACTTTCCTGGGTTTGGAAGCTGATGGGTTCTATGATTTAAGCGACTTTAATTCTGATGGTTCTCTTGTTGATGGCCTGCCATTGCCTGCATTTGGCAATGTACAGCCGGGTGACATCAAGTATGTGGACTTGGATAACAATGGTGTTATTGATCAGAATGATATTACCAAGATTGGTAAATCCATATATCCTGAATGGACATACGGGTTCGGTGCTTCAGCTGAGTTTAAAGGTTTCGATTTCAATATTTTATTTCAAGGTATAGCCGGTGCTTCAGTTAATTTACTGGATAACTGGAATCAGACTGTAGCTTTTGTTGATAATCGCACAGTTTATCCATTGGCTGAAAATGCCTGGGCATATTATCCTGAGCAGAATATTGATACACGTAGTTTTGCAAAGTATCCGCGACTGACCACGCAGAGTAACGATAATAACTACAGATCCAGCTCTTTCTGGATCAAAGACAGAGACTTCCTGAAAATCAGGAATATTGAATTGGGATATGATTTTGGAAAGAATAGCTCCCTTAACATGGATAATGTTGAGAAGCTGAGGATTTTTGTTAGTGTTGTAAATCCATTTACCTGGAGTAGTTTATTAAAGGATTATAATATGGATCCAGAAAGTATTTACGGAGGATATCCAACTGTAAAATCTTTTAATGCAGGTGTTTCATTTACATTTTAACGTTTAAAACTCTTGAATATGTCATTAAAATATATGAAAAAAACAATACTGGTATTTCTATCTATCCTTTTGTTATCGGGATGTGCAGATTTTCTCGATACTAGTTTAGATACAAATCCTACATCTGAAACAATAGAGACAAACCGTAATACTTTGTGGAATCTGGCGAATGCATTTTATTCACCTATCACATATGGATACTCTGTGATAGATAATAATATATTTGCTTCGGCTTCTGATGAGGCACAGCAGACTGCGGTTTCGAGCAATGTTCTTTACTTTAATAAAGGTATCCTCAATGAGGGTGTTAATCCTCTGTTTTACCTCTATAGGAATTATTATGAAGGTATTCGTGCTGCCAACTATTTCTTGGATTATGTAAAGGATGGCAAGGGTGAAGAGCTTCTTAAGCTGAATCGTAATATTGAGAATGATATCTACTCCTATATGCGTGATGTGGCTTCATTGAACTGGTATATTGCCGAGGCTCATATTGCAAGGGCATACTACTACTCTGAATTGATAAAAATGTATGGTGCTGTTCCAATCATAGAGAAAACAATTGAGCAGTCGGATAATGAGAAAGTAACTCAGTCTTCTTATGATCAGGTTGTAGAATATATTCTCAATGAAATTGATACATATAGTGGAGAACTTGCAGTGAACTGGGATGAGTTTGCCGATCGTGAAGGCCGATTTACACTTGGTGCTGCACTTGCCATCAAATCACGTGTTTTATTATATGCAGCTAGCCCATTGCATAACCCTGAGGGTAATCTGAATAAATGGATAAAGGCAGCTGAGGCAGCCCGTGATTTTATAGATAATGAGGAGTTGGATTATAGTTTGGACCAGAACTACGGTACTTACTTTATTGGTGCAAATTCACTTTCAAGTCCTGAAACCATCTATGCAGTGAGAAGGGGAGTTTCAAACAGTATGGAGGTTAATAATTATCCGATCTCCACTCCCGGCGGATATAGTGGTGTAACTCCTTCGCACAACCTGGTTTCAGCATATGAATATGTTGGTGAGCCTGATCCCAACAATCCTTATGCAAACAGGGATCCCCGTCTATATGCTTCTGTTGTTACCAATGGCAGTACATGGAACGGTCGTGTAATTGATCAGCTTCCGGGAGGCAGTGACGATATGACAAAGGCAAATGCAAGTCGTACCGGTTACTATCTGAAGAAATTCCTTACCGATAATTTGAATCTTATTCAGGGGCAAACCGCACAGCATAACTGGGTTGCTTATAGGTATGCAGAGATTTTACTTAACTATGCTGAAGCTATGAATGAAGCATTTGGACCTACAGATGTCCCAGCAGGCTTCACTCTTTCGGCAACAGATGCAATAAATATGGTGAGAAACAGGGCCAGTGCAGATCTGCCTCTTATTTCAACTGAATCTAAAGATGAGTTCAGGAGTGCTATAAAGCATGAAAGGAGGATTGAGTTGGCATTTGAAGATCACAGATATTGGGATCTGCTGAGATGGAAGGATGCAATGCAGGTACTCAATCAGCCAATTATGGGAGTAAAGGTTGTAGAAGATGGTGAGAGTGTAAACTATGTTGAAATTAAAGTGGCAGATCGCGTGTTTAATGAAAGAAATTACTACTTGCCATTCTTGCGCTCTGAGATAGTTAACTCAAATAATACATTGAAACAAAATGAAGGATATTAAAAATAAAAAGGTATGAATAAGCAATTAACTATAATACTATTCATCCTGGTTTTACTGGGATGTGAGAAAGGGGATGGTTTCAAAGAGTTTGGATATGAATTTATATTTATGCCGCAAGCCATGGTTACCGGAGGCATAAACAACAACTATTCAGTCCCCGCCGGAGGTGGAGAGTATACCAATAACTTTATCGTCAATAACGGCAAGGTGGATGTTCTCCTGGGTGTTTTGCGCTCAGGCAGTTCTGGCAGTGCAGCTTATAGTGTTGATATTTTGTCCTATGCACCATCGGCCGAAGTCTTGGAGTCGTTGGAAGGAGAGGCTCTTCCATCTTCAATGTATACTCTTCCTAACAAGGTTGATGTTAGTTCTGACAAGACAGGAGAGGTATTCTATCTGTCAATTGACTCTCAGGCACTGTTAACTGAAGCTTATGATGGCAAGATATTGGTACTTACTGTAGAGATTACTAATCCCACTTTTTATGAATTGGCGGAAAAAGGAACTAAAGTAAATGTTGTGATTGACGTTGATAAATTAAGAACTTATCTGTAGTAATATCATGAATGTCAGTCAGGTATTATTTATTAAGCAATAAACTTAAATTATGAAACTAAATATTCTAACAACATCAATTTTATTACTGTTTTCATTTATGATACATGCCCAGATTGGGAATGTAAGGCAGCTTACAGAGAAAATCACCCAATACGACAGATCCGATTTCCGTATTGAACTGAAAGGTAAATGGACCAATCCATACCTACAGGAGGAGGTTACTTTGGATATGCTGGTGACTACACCAAGTGGTGAAAATCTGGTAGTCCCATGTTATTATGAGTCGGGCGAAAGTGGAAAGGTATCAGTCTGGATGGCTCGTTTTACACCGAGAGAAAGCGGAGAGTATCAGTATCAATTTGAATTGAAAGGAAAAAATGTGAAGAGGAATGTTTCCGGGAAACAGAGCTTCACTGCTGAGAAATCTGATCTTAACGGGTTCCTGAATACAGAAAACGACTGGATATTGAGATTCGACAATGGAATGCCTTTCAGGGGTGTGGCTGAGAATATATGCTGGGAATCTAGAATTAATGATGATTCCAGGTTCTTTAAAGAGCTGCATGAGAGGGGTGATATTTTTAACTACGATAGAATGATTCCTAAGTTCGCAAAGAATGGAGGCAATTTTGTAAGAGTGTGGATGTGTTCATGGAACTTTCCTATCGACAGGAAGGATAACTTCAATAACAGCAGATATGAGCCATCTGAAGAGTACTTCAACAGAAGTGTTGTGGAAAGGTTGGATCATTTTATTGATTTATGTGAAAAGGAGAACGTATATGTTATGCTTTGTTTGGGGCAGGGTGATGTAAATGCAGATAACAATTTCTTTATTGATAGTGAAGCGAAAAAGCGTTACAAAAACAGACTGCGTTATATTGTGGCAAAATGGGGATATAGTCCAAATATTGCTATGTGGGAGTTTTTTAATGAGATCGACAATATCAAGTTCAGAAATGAAAAAAATCCTATACCTGACGAAGCTATCGTATCCTGGCATGAGGAAATGAGCACTTACCTCAAAGGTCTTGATCCCTATAAACATATTGTAACTACAAGTATATCTCATCGAGATATAGAAGGGTTGAATTCAGTTAAAAATATAGATATCAATCAAAAGCATATTTATAACAATACTGATATTTTATCATCGGAGATTGTGAAATATGTTGAGGAGTTCAACAAACCATATATCATAGGGGAATTTGGTCGCGAATGGGACTGGTCGAAGAATTTTGATGATTTCTCTCATGAGATGGATATCGACTTCAAGCGTGGTTTGTGGTATGGAATATTCTCGCCAACACCTGTAACACCTATGAGCTGGTGGTGGGAGTATTTTGATGCTCGTGGAATGACTCCCTATTTCAGAGGTGTCAGGGAGATAAATGATCGTATGCTTTCTGCAGGAAAAGGTAAGTTTGAATCATTGACCGTAAATGCTGGTGATTTTCATGCTTATGGTGTGAAATGTGGTGATGAGGTCTATGTCTATCTATACAATCCCAAGAATTCTACCATCATTACAGATATAGAGATTGATCTTCCCGGAACTGTTGGAAACTACAGATGTGAAAGCTATGAGCCTGCAATGAGGGTTTATAATGAAGTGGATCATATCTATGCATCAGATGGAAAAATCACTTTGAAGGGTGAGATATTGGGTTCCAACTGTGAGTTACTTTACATAATTTCGAAAAAATGAGGAAAATATTGATTTGCTACTTGCTGGGTGTATCTGTTGCTGTCATGGCACAGACAGAGGTTAAAATATCAGGTGCTCCCGAAATTGAGGCTTGGGTTACTAATGCCGACCGATCAGCGCTTTTTGAAAGAGTGCCGGAGAAGATAAAGTTTGGCATGGAGGAGGGCAAAGGTTTGCCTATCATTATCAACGATAGGCAGGAGTATCAATCAATAGATGGATTTGGTTTTGCGCTGACCGAAGGGAGTGCTTTTCACCTGAATAGAATGAGTAAAGATTCCCGTGCAAAGATCCTACGTGAGATGTTTGCCCATGATGGTGATAATGTGGGGTTTAGTTATATTCGTCTGACTTTGGGAGCATCTGATCTAAATAACTTTGTATACTCTTATAATGATCTGAAGGAGGGAGAAACAGACCCTGAACTGAAATATTTTAGCCTGGGACATGACAGAGATGATATTATTCCTGTTATGAAAGAGATACTGGAAATCATACCTGACATAAAGATTATGGCATCTCCATGGTCTGCACCCGTATGGATGAAGACAAGCGGTGACGTGCGGGGTGGTGCTCTTAAAAAGGAATATTACGGCACCTATGCAAATTATTTTGTGAAATATGTACAGGAGATGGGCAAAGAGGGTATCGTGATAGATGCAGTAACTATTCAGAATGAGCCTCTAAACTCTAGAAACACACCAAGCATGCCATGGTATTGGCAGGAGCATAATGAGTTTGTGCGTGATCATCTTGGACCGGCTTTTAGGGAGGCTGGATTGACTACAAAGATTGTAATATTTGACCATAATTGTGATCGTCCAGATTATCCTTTGGCTATTCTTAGTGATCCTGAAACTTCTCAATATGTAGATGGTTCGGCATTTCATCACTATCGGGGTTACCTTAGTGGTATGTCAACAGTACAGTTGGCACGTCCTGATAAGAATATTTATTTTACTGAACAGATGCTCACAGAGCGTCCCGAAAGCGGTACAATCAATATTGCTCCTTCTGTGAAAAGGTTGATTATTGATGTGATGCGTAACTGGAGCAGAAACAGTATTCTTTGGAATTTAGCTGCCGACCCTCTAAATGATCCGCATACCGATAATGGAGGATGTTCCATGTGCCAGGGTGCTTTAACAATTGATGGAGATAAAGTGGTTCGTAATATAGCCTATTATACCATTGCACATGCATCCAAGTTTGTACGTCCCGGCTCTGTTCGCATTCATTCCACCCACCCATTCGATAAAGGTGTTGATATAACAGAGGATGAAGAACGTGCCGAAGTCAGACGTGCCACCTTGGTTGAACATAGCGACGTGTTGCCAAATGTTGCTTTTAAAACTCCGGAAGGGAAAATTGTTCTGATTATAGCCAATGATTCTTGGTCTGTTAGAAATGTGAAGATCCAGCACAATGGGCTGTATGCCAATATTAGCCTTGACCCGGGTTCGGTAGGCACTTATATTTGGTAATGCCGGGTGATATAGATTGGTATTGTAACAATTGTTCGGTTTTACTTAATAGATAATTAATTATTATTTGAATGATGTATAAAAAAATATATTTCACGGCTAAACAGCTGCTTTTTTTACTGTTATTGATTAATCTTGTAGCTTTCACTTCTTATGCACAGGATAGTAAAAACACTTTTTCTACAGAGGGTTGGTGGAAACCTGCAGAGCCTCCATTTTCTCCTGCTGTGCACGACGATGGAAGCATCACCTTCAGACTGAAGGCACCGGGAGCAAAAAAAGTGACTCTCAATTTCGATGAGTGGGATGTGTCGAAATGGGATATGAAAAATGATGGAAAGGGTACGTGGGAGGTAACCATCCCTCCTGTATCACCCAGAGTGTATCAGTACACATTTGAGGTTGATGGTATGCAGGTAGTTGACTTTGCAAATCCCGATGTAAAGGCTGGCACATCGGTGTATGGCAGTATAGTGGAAGTGCATGGTAAAACTCCAAGATATGACGAGATACAGGATGTGCCGCATGGAGAAGTACATATACTTACATATAAATCCACTCCTCTGGGAAGAATACGCTCAATGTATGTATATGTTCCTGTACAGTATGAACGTCAGCAGAACCGCTATTTTCCGGTGCTCTATCTACGCCACGGAGGTGGTGACAATGAAAGTAGCTGGGTTAAGGATGGTCGTGCTGCAATAATTATGGACAATCTTATAGCTGAAGGGAAAGCTGTGCCAATGCTGGTGGTAATGTCTAACGGACTTACCGATGGCTCATGGGCAGGTGGCAGTTCCGTAGAAGGTATGAAGATACTGGAGGAAGAACTGCTGAAGGATATAATTCCTCTTATAGAATCGAGATACAGAGTGAAAAAAGAGCAATCTGGCAGAGCTATAGCTGGTCTCTCAATGGGTGGTGGCCAATCCTTTGTGATAGGTCTGAGAAATCTGGATAAATTTTCTGCAATTGGCCAGTTCAGTTCAGGTCTTTTGAGTGATAAGAATTTTAATTTCAAAGAATATATATCTGACTTTCCATCTGATCCTGAAGTGGTAAATGACTCTCTTTCATTGCTCTGGATCAGTTGTGGGGAAAAGGATACAAGATATCAGGGTCATCTCGATTTTGTGAACGAACTAAAAAAAAGATCCATTGCTCATGAGTTTTATTCTGCTCCATATGGTCATGAATGGGAATTTTGGCGTCAGCAACTGAGAGACTTTAGTCAGCGTCTGTTTGTTGATCAGCCAATAGAGCTTTCAATGGTTGATCCTCTTGCAACCGCCGAAACAAAAGCACTTTATGCTAACTTATACCTTATATCAAGGCAAGGTACCATGTTCGGACATCACGATTATCCATCATATGGTATTGGATGGAAAGGGGATAGGGATCGAAGCGATGTAAAGGACCTTGTGGGGGATCATCCTGCAGTTTACAGTCTTGATATGCATCGTATAGACGATGTTAAAATCAGTTTCGTGAAAGAGGTTTATAAACGTGGAGGTGTTTCAATGCTTGTATGGCATCAGAACAATCCCTTGACAGAAAAAGCTGGAGCACAATATCCAATTGGTACTGCTTGGGATAACACCAAAGTGGTTGATCAGATTCTTACTGAGGGAAGTGAGATGAACATCAAATATAAAAAAATACTTGATGGTGTTGCCGATGCACTACATGCAATGAAAGATGATGATGGAACACCAATACCTGTAATATTCAGGCCGTTGCATGAGCATACCCAGAAATGGAACTGGTGGGGGTCAACTGCCACTACGGATGCTGAGTTTGTGGCTTTCTGGCGTTTTATTGTTCATTATCTGAGGGATGTAAAGAATGTACATAATGTTATTTATGCAATCTCTCCACAGATGGATGAGGTATATGAGAATGCGGAGAGCAGACTGCTTTACAGATGGCCAGGCAGTGATTATGTGGATTTCCTTGGAATGGATTGTTACCATGGTCGCAATGCAAAAGCGTTTTACTCTAACCTGAAAGCAATGCATAAACTATCCACATTTCTGGGTAAACCGGTGGGAGTAACTGAAACCGGACTTGAGAATAATCATACTGCTGATTACTGGACCTCTGATGTGCTCAAACCACTTAGAAGTTACCCTGTAAGTATGGTAGTTGCATGGCGCAACGAGAGACCGGGACATGCTTATGGGCCATACCCCGGAGATGCATCGGCCGACGATTTCATACAATTCTACAAGGATGGTTTTACCCTGTTTGAAAGTGATCTGCCTGATATGTATAAGATGCCCCATGGTGTAAAGGTAAAATAGAACTAATATCAATTGACAGTAAATGAAAATTCAACTGAAACTTTAAGGAATATAAATCAAAATAAAGGATATAATGGATATAATGGATAAAATGGATTTCAAGTATAGACTTAACGAAATTAATAAGAACTACGAACAATTAATATCAATTAAAAATACTCCTTTACTACCGGGAAATGGTATCTTTCTGAGATATAAAAATCCTGTGTTAACGGCAGCTCATACTCCTCCATTCTGGCGGTATGATCTGAATCCCAAGACCAATCCCTTTTTAATGGAACGTATAGGAATAAATGCTGTAATGAACTCAGCTGCCATAAAATGGAATGGTAAATATATATTGATGGCACGTATGGAGGGAGCCGACAGGAAATCATTCTTTGCAATTGCTGAAAGTCCTAACGGTATTGATAATTTCCGTTTCTGGGATTACCCGGTGATAATACCGGAGACTGATGATCCTGCCACAAATGTATATGATATGAGACTTACTCTTCATGAAGATGGCTGGGTTTATGGAATTTTCTGTGTGGAGAAATTTGATGAAACTGCTGAGGAAGGCGACTTGTCAAAAGCGAAAGCTTCTGCAGGGGTAGTAAGAACCAAGGATTTAATAAATTGGGAGAGACTGCCTGATATTGAGTCGAAAAGCCAGCAGCGTAATGTGGTGCTTCATCCCGAATTTGTTGATGGAAAATATGCTTTGTACACCCGTCCACAAGATGGATTTATTAATGCAGGCAGTGGACTTGGCATTGGGTGGGCTTTGGTTGATGATATGACCAATGCCAGGATTAGTGATGAGAAAATAGTTGACCAACGCTATTACCATACTATTAAAGAGTTGAAGAATGGAGAGGGCCCTTCACCTATCAAAACATCTAAAGGATGGCTACATCTTGCTCACGGGGTAAGAGCATGTGCTGCAGGTCTAAGATATGTACTATATTTGTATATGACATCGCTGGAGGATCCATCCAAACAGATTGCTGCGCCGGGAGGGTATTTTATGGCCCCGGTGGGAGAAGAACGTGTTGGAGATGTCTCCAATGTTCTCTTCAGCAACGGCTGGATAACCGATGATGATGGTACCGTATATATCTATTACGCTTCTTCTGATACAAGAATGCATGTAGCCACATCAACAATAGACAGACTGGTTGATTACTGCCTCAATACACCTGAAGATAAGCTAATGACATCTAAATCGGTGGAGACATTGTATAGACAGATACACAGTAATATGATGCATTTGAAATCAGTAAAAGAGATTTAACATGATATCATTCAAAGAAAAATTAGGATATGGATTTGGCGACGCTGCATCGTCGATGTTCTGGAAGTTATTTGGTATGTACCTGCTGTTTTTCTATACTGATGTGTTTGGTATGGAGGCAGCGGCTGTAGGTACGATGTTTCTAATTACCCGAATCTGGGATTCCTTTTTCGATCCGGTAGTAGGTGTCATTGCCGATCGTACTGAATCGAAATGGGGAAAATTCAGACCATATCTGCTATTCCTGGCGATACCATTTGGTGTAATTGGTGTATTCACCTTTTACACTCCTGCTTTTTCAACTCCCGACAAGGTCATTTATGCATATGTTACCTACTCTTTGATGATGATCATCTACTCAGGTATTAATGTACCATATGCATCCTTACTAGGAGTAATAAGCCCTGATCTCAAAGACAGAAACGTTTTGTCTACTTATAGAATGGCGTTTGCCTACATAGGCAGTTTCGTAACATTGCTTCTTTTCATGCCATTGGTAAATTACTTTAGCGATTATAGTAAAGATATTGAAGATCAGCGGTATGGCTGGTTGATGGCTGTGGGAGTAATTGCTGTTGTATGCATAATCCTGTTTTTCCTTTGCTTTGCATTTACAAGGGAGAGAGTAAAACCTTTAAGAAAAGATCAGACACCCCTAAAGGATGATTTGAAGGATCTTGTTAAGAACAAGCCCTGGTGGATTCTTCTAGGCGCTGGTATTTCTGCACTTATTTTTAACTCTATACGTGATGGTGCAACCATATATTATTTCAAATATTATATCGAGGAGGATGTATTTGGTACCATAAATCTCTTTAATATACCTTTTGTTCTCAGTGGGTTGTATCTTGCACTGGGTCAAGCCGGCAACCTCCTGGGTGTTATTCTGGCTGCACCCGTGAGCAACAGTATTGGCAAAAGAAACACGTATATGGGAGCAATGACAATCGCCACGGTACTGAGTATTATCTTCTACGGACTTGGGAGCCATAACCTGGCATTTATATTTATTCTACAGGCACTAATTAGTATTTGCGCAGGTAGTATATTTCCATTATTGTGGTCAATGTATGCTGATTGTGCCGATTATTCTGAATATAGTACAGGCAATAGGGCAACCGGACTTATATTCAGTTCTTCGTCAATGAGTCAAAAAATCGGCTGGGCAATTGGTACGGCACTTACCGGATGGTTACTGGCCTATTTGGGATTTGAAGCAAATCAGGTACAGAATAGTTCTACTATAGATGGAATCAAGATGTTCATGAGTTTTCTTCCTGCAATTGGTTCTTTCTTATCTATTATCTTTATATTTTTCTATCCTTTATCTGAGGGTAGACTTAAAGAAATTACTCAATCATTGAAAGAGCGCAGAGAAAATACAAAAGAGAACAGGGATGAATGAAAAGTGCACTGGAAAGATTAAAATATTGAACAACATTAAATGAAAAGCATAAATTGTCAGACTACAGAATGGATTTATGGATTTAAAAAGGAATTGACTGAAAATATTCTTCCATATTGGATCGAAAAGATGCAGGATTTTGAGCATGGAGGCTTTTACGGACGCATCGATGGCAATGATGTTATTTACCAAGAAGCCAACAAGGGAGCAATCTTGCATGCGAGAATATTATGGACATTCTCTGCTGCCTACCGTATATTAGGAAATAATGAATACAGGGATGTTGCTCAGAGGGCTTTAGATTATATAGAGTCTCATTTTATAGACAAAGAGTATGGTGGAACCTTTTGGGAACTGGATTATATGGGTAACCCTGAAAACACCAAGAAGCAGATGTATGCACAAGGCTTTATGCTTTATGGATTCTCTGAATTTTACAGGGCAACCGGATCTGAAAAGGCCTTAGCAATGGCAGTAGATACATTCAGGCTGATAGAGAAGTATAAAGATTCAGAATATGGTGGGTATCCTGAAGCCTTTACCCGAGATTGGGAACCAATATCCGATATGCGATTAAGTGAGAAGGATGCAAATGAAAGAAAGACAATGAACACTCATCTTCATATTCTTGAACCATATACCAACCTTCTTAGGATATGGAGACATGAGGATATTATGAATGCCCAGAGAGATTTGATCTCTATATTCATTGATAAGATTATTGATTCTGAATCATATCACCTCAATCTTTTCTTTAATGATTTCTGGGAGGTAAAATCTTCTGCAATTTCATACGGACATGATATTGAGGCCTCATGGTTGTTGACAGAAGCTGCTGAAGTATTGGGTGAGAATGGTCTTCTGGAAAGGGTCAATGAAATTTCATCAAAAATCGCGAAGGCTGCTGCCGAGGGTTTGGATTCTGATGGTGGTCTGAATTATGAAAAAGAGGACACTGTTATTGATAGAGAAAAACATTGGTGGGTTCAGGCAGAGGCTGTTGTAGGATTTTATAGTTTGTATCAGAATATTAAGGATACCACCTATTTGGATTTAGCTTTTCGGATTTGGAGCTATATACAGAATCATTTGATTGATAAGACAAATGGAGAATGGTACTGGAGTATTAAACCAGATGGTATGCCCAATTTAGTAGACGATAAGGCAGGTTTCTGGAAATGTCCGTATCACAATGGTAGAATGTGCATGGAAATGATGGAGAGGATTAAATAAACCACTCAGATTTTTCTTTTCTAAAATCCCCACCAAAACCATACATAGTCTTTACCAACATCAATAAATTATGATGGGGATATGATGTTGAAATGATGGTACATTGATGTTGGTACGGACCATGTACGGCCGAAGGATATTCAAAGTACAGCTTCCACTCACTTCAACTCCTCAATTACTATCTTCTTCTGCTTGAAAGTATTCTTCATCGCTTTTTCTCTTACAACCGGATCGCTGCTCTGTATCAGTTCAAAATACTCAACAGGTACAACCTGCCAGGATAGGCCATACTTGTCTTTGCACCATCCGCACATACTCTCTTCGCCTCCATTGGAAGTGAGTGCATCCCAATAGTAGTCTACCTCATCCTGATCTTTGCAGTTTATTACGAATGATATTGATTCGTTGAATTTAAAATAGGGTCCTGCTGCAAGAATTGAGAATTCTATTCCCTCCAGTTCCATTACTGCTGTGTCAAAACTGTTTGAATTGCCACTACCGTCGGCATCTGGTGTGTTTTCAAACAGCTGGTAGTCGATCAGCTTACCATTTTTAAATATCGACAGGTAATACTCGGCTGCTGCTTTAGCATCTTTCTCTACCCATAGGCAGGGGGTTATTTTTTGATTGTTCATAGTTGCTGATATTAAATGTATACTTCAATTAAAACAGATGTTGCAGCTGTTGTGTTCGGCCATCTGTTCCATCTTTTGTCCGGCATAACCAGAATGGTTTTATCACCATAATTTAGAGTTTACAAATTGTCTGTGTTGTCGCTAACTGAATTTTTTGGATAATTGTATTTAACCTGATGTTCATATGTATTTTCATTTAAAATAACTTTTATTTTTTCACGGTAACATATTTGTAGAATTGTATAAGTGTCTGTTAGACTTTGCGGATTGGGCTGTTTGCAGTTGTTAAGTAAGGTTTTGTTAGGTTTTTACAGCGAACAAAAGCAAAAAAAATTGTTTTTCCTTTAACATTTGTGAGAATACTAAAAAAGGTAGATAACAAAAATTTTTACAAGGTACTGATAAATAATAATTAAGGTGGAAATATCTTGTTTAGTATTTAGCTTAATATTAGCATTTGTGCTATGTGATGTATAGTGTTTAAAAAGTAATTCATTTTAAAAATTTTAGCTTATGAGAAAAATTGTTATGCTTTTCGCAATTGTTGCCGTATCGGCAATTGCTGTCACTTTTTCTTCCTGTAATAACGACTTGAATCTAATAGAAGAAGAAAGTGCCTTTGAACTGAATGCTGTTGAGGAAGGAAGTGAGGCTGTTATTGTTGGAAACTTTCGTGCAATTGAGCTTCCTAATTGCGTAGATCTATCATGCTTAAACATTTGTCGTGATGTTCAGGAAGTTCGTCTGTTGGCAGGACAGAAATATGAAGCTGGTAATATTTTAGTAGTTAACAACAGTGAGAATCTGTATGTGGGTTATTTGACTACGGGCGACTGGAAATTGAAGGCTATTCATCTTTATGTTGGTTCTGCAGAGGGTCTGCCGGTAAACAATGCCGGTAACCTCGTTCCGGGTCAATTCCCTATTAAGGCTGAATTTGAAGAGCTGCAGAATTTCTATTAACCGCTCATTTCTCACCGGTTGTAAATGGTAAAGTGACTATTACTCTCACATCACTCAATGATGCAATATTGCAGGAAGGTAATGAAACTGTTAAGATCCAGGGTTATGATTCTGCCCCAAGTGGCAATTCTGCACCGGGTCAGTTTACTACCTATAAAGGAACTGAAACAGTAATTGAAGTAGATGCATTCGCTTATTATGGAATCCACTTAGATGTTAAGCGTGTTGTGGATTGTCCTGAAGAAGAGGTTATAGAATGAAAAAAATAATACAATCAAAGGCGGTCATGTACCGCTTTTTTATTGTACTTGAGAGTTTTTTTATTTAACCGGAGAAAATTTTTATTTAACCAGAGGGCTCTTTAATTAAATACCGAATATTTAACCTGTCAGAGATATATCATTTTCTTCGTCATACCTCCATCTACCACTATGTTCTGCCCGTTTATGAAATCATTGTCGGACTCACACAGGAAGAGACAGGTGCGGGCAATATCTTCTGGTTTGCCTACTCTGCCTGAGGGGTGCTGATTGTGATCCAGATCGCTTAGAAGTTCATAGTTGCCGGTTTCAATCCAGCCGGGACTGATGGAGTTGACTATTATCCTGTACTTGCTTAACGACATTGATAATGCGTGGGTGAGTGAGTATATCCCTCCTTTTGATGCTGCATATGCTTCTGAATTTGGCTCGCTCATCAGAAAGCGGGTGGATGCAATATTGATGATGCGTCCATAGCTGTTTAATTCGGGGTTGGCGTCTCTGTGTTTTGCAAGTGTGCGGGAAGTAATGAATATGGGTCGCAGGTTAATATCCAGCACCTTATCAAACTCTTCGACTGTAATGTCGAGGATTGAGGAGAAGCGACTTACTCCGGCATTGTTTATTATTATATCTATATCTCCTTTATCTTTTATTAATTGGCTAACCGACTGCTCAAGGGCTGCTGCATCTGATATATCAACTTCGTGAAATGTGCATTTAAAGTCAGATAGCTCACTGCAAAGTTTTTCGGCTGCTGCCTTGTCTATGTCGCAGAATGTTACATCATCTCCATTTTTACAAAAAAGGGTAACGATAGCTTTTCCTAATCCGTTGGCTCCGCCAGTTACATATACTATTCTATACATTCTGTTTTTATTTATAATTTAAACGCTGATGATACACCGGATCTATTATGATCCATCTTGATTACTGATAAAAACCGGGCAATAATAATTCGTTTTGCCTACAGAAATGTTTTCAAAGCCTCGGTGTAAAGATATGAAGTAGTTTTCATATGAATACCGCATCCTGTAGAAAATTTAACTGTTTGTGAAGCAGTTTTTTTTATATATTTTTGCAAACCATTCCAGGTTAGCTGGACCATGAGATAATCCAACATCTAATTAGTTTATTTAAGAATTTAACTCAAATCACACTAAATTTGGAGTATATTTGTGGTTTGAATAGATGAAAAGGTTATGAAGGTTGTTAATTACCTGTTTAGTCAGTTAATTTAAGGCCTGAAGTTTAATATAGACAATATATTTAATGTTTTTAATTAATAAATTAGATGAAGTTTTTAAAATTTAGTTTGTTGCTTTTTATTGCAACCATCGCATTTTCCTGCGTCGCTCCAAGTGAGAACGAGGCGCCGCAGATGATTAAGACAGATGTGCCTGAAAGGCCGGCTGGACAAACCGACATGCTGCAGTTTGCAGCAGAACCCATTCCAACAGTAAGAGTAGGGTTTGTAGGTTTAGGTATGCGCGGTCCCGGTGCTGTACAACGTTTCACTCATATACCGGGAGTAGAGATTGTTGCACTATGCGACCTCAGACCAGAGAGAGTTGATGCTGCTCAGGAAATCCTTCGCAAAGCTGGTTTCCCCGAAGCTGCAGGTTACTCAGGTGATGTAAACTCATGGAAAGAGCTTGTAGAGCGTGATGACATCGATTTAGTGTATGTAGCAACCGATTGGAATTCTCATGCCGAAATTGGTGTATATGCCATGGAAAATGGCAAACACGTTGCTATTGAAGTTCCTGCAGCAATGACACTTGAGCAGATCTGGGCACTTGTTGATACATCTGAGAGAACACGCAAGCACTGTATGCAGCTTGAGAACTGTGTGTATGATTTCTTTGAACTTACCACACTGAACATGGCTCAGCAGGGCGTATTTGGCGAGATTATCCATACAGAAGGATCATATATCCATGAGCTGTCAGCATTCTGGGATTCATACTGGAATAACTGGCGCCTTGATTATAACGAGAAAAACAGAGGTGATGTTTATCCAACTCACGGAATCGGACCGGCTGCTCAGCTGCTTAATATCCACCGTGGTGATAAAATGAACTACCTGGTATCAGTTGATACTAAACCAATCGTTGGTCCGGAAATAGTGAAAGAACTGTATGGACGTGAAGCTCCTGATTTCCGTAATGGTGATCATACTTTGACACTGATAAAGACTGAGAAGGGTAAGACAATCAACATTCAGCATAATGTGATGACTCCTCGTCCATATTCACGTATGTATCAGCTTACAGGAACAAAAGGATTTGCTAATAAATATCCTGTACAGGGCTACGCTATCCAGTCTGGTCAGGTAGAATCTGAAGGTATTCCTAATCATGAAGATCTTAACGCACACAGCTTCGTTTCTGAAGAGGTTAAGACTGCCTTGATGGAGAAGTACAAACACCCTATCCACAAAGAGCTTGAAGAGAAAGCTAAAACAGTAGGTGGTCACGGAGGTATGGACTTCATCATGGATTACCGTCTTGTTTACTGTCTGCAGAATGGTCTGCCTCTGGATATGGATGTTTATGACCTTGCAGAGTGGTGCAGTCTTATTCCTTTGACTGAGATCTCACTGGATAATGGCAGTGTGCCTGTTGAAATACCCGACTTCACACGTGGAGGCTGGGATAAAATTGATGGTCTTAAGTTTGCTTATTAATCTAAGTCAAACCGATCAGATATTCTTGTGAGATTATTGAATCAGATATTTGAAAGTTTATCGAATTAAAATATTCTTGTGAGAGTATCGACCACAATTAATCAATATTCTAAATCGTAATACTCTTTGTAACTACTTTTCAGAATAACTCTATCAAAGAAAAGTGCCGGTGGTTTTAATCTCCGGCACTTTTTATTTTATCACTGATTATCTTAAATCACGTTCACTTGAGTCCCATAAATCACCTGTTTAAATCACACTTCACGAGGCGATGTTATTCTTAACGAAGATCCCCTAATCACCAGATTCGACTTAAACAGATCTATCCTGTTCTTATCATATTTTTTATTTGAACTGATTTCCAATGCAAGCTCTCCAATCTTTCTGCCTATTTCAGGGAGTGGTCGCTCAATACTTGTGATTGCAGGAGATGAATATCTGCATTCAGGATCTTCGTCAAAGCTCACAATAGCCATCTCATTTGGGATATCAATTTTGTATACCTTTGATATTGAGATTGCCTGCAATGCAGCACTGAATCCCGGAAGGATTAATGCATCGGGGTGTGGATGAAGATTTATAAATCGCATAATAACCTCTGTGATATCCTCATTTGTGAGTTCACTGTAAATTATATAGTCGGGATTAAATGGTGTCTGATTTTCTGCGAGAACATCACTATATGCCTGAATTCTCTCTTTGTAAATTGGGCAGTTGAAGTGTTTTGCTGCAAATGCTATTCTTTTGTAATCAGACTTGACAAGATGGTTGGTCAGCAGATAAGAATCCATATAATTGTCGATAACAAACTTTGGGCAGGTGTAATCAAAGTCAACCCTGTTGAACATGATTACAGGTATACCCCTCTTCTCTGCCTGGGCAATATGATGGCTGTTGGTTGCATTCATACTTTGAGTGATAATGAGGCAGCTCACTTCTGAAGGCGACAGCTTTTCCACAATTGCCTTTTCTGTTTCAAATGAATTGAAAGAACAGAGTATGGAAACCAGGTATCTGTTATCTATTTTTTGCTGTATGCTCTTCAGTACCTTATGGTAAAAGTAGTTATTAACCTCTGGTACAACAATCGCAATCGTGTCACCCTTATTAACCCTGAAGTTCCTGCTGCTATAACCCATCTCCATTGCCTTCGCAAGAACCTTTTCCTTCACTTCATCACTAATTAAATCGCTTCCTGCAATTGCTCTCGAGATAGTGGAAGGAGAAAGATTCAGCTCCCTGGCTATATCATATATGGTTACCTTTGTTCTCTTCATATTCATATTGACTAAAGATACAAAATTAAAACGTTTCAGCCTAAAAACTGCAAAATTGTGTGAAAATATTTTTATAATAAATAAAAAAATATCCGTATATCATAATCGAATATACGGATATTAACCACATTAACTATCAACTATTCACTTTTCTATACTAATTATCAAGATTATAACCCTGCATTAGAATCTCCATCTGTTCCGCTCGGTTATCCTTGGCAGTTCCTTTTAATATTCTGGTTTCACCAGGTAATAACGATATATAATTATCATTCCAGAAAACAGGCAGTACAGGTTCACCCGACACCTTGTCAGAAAGAATAAACTCCATAAAGAATGCAATCTTATCCGTTGGGTTATGCACAATCACCTCAAATTCAGCTCCTTCTGAATCATTGGATATTGAATATTCAAATTCAACTTCCGCTTTAGGCATTGTGTTCAGAGCCGTAAAATCGGCATGCTGCTTATTTGGAGTCCAGTACCAGGTACTCTTTTCAAAATCAGGAACATCAGGCTTGGTTGAGAGCCAGTAGAAGTTATTCTCAATCAGCTCCCCACTGCTATCCTTAAGTCTCAGGTCAACAAAATAGGTTGATGTCAACCCCTGAAGAGCAGGCATATCCATAATCTTCTTAGCACTGTTAGCTGCAATATCCACCGATTCAGTCCTTTCGAACAACATTTTCGAATTGATATCGTAGATTTTTACCTCCAGAGAGAGACCATTCAGCTCCTTCAGCCTGTCGTTATTAACATAGATGCTGTTGTTGCCATAATTATAAATAGGCAGAACAGGAGAGGATGATTTACGAGCACCAAAGAAAGCACCGTTAGGCATTAAGTAATAGTCGAACAACTGCCAGTAAAGCGTTGGCCATGCCGAGTTATACATCCACTGAACAACACCCGTGCTATGGAATTTATTAACCGCAAAAGCCTCAAACATAGGGCGAATAGCTTCATAGCTGCTAATCTGATTCTTCAGCAGGAATGTTTCAAGATCATCCGATTCACCATATCTTGCAGTGAATGCACCCATGAACCTGTCAAGATTCTTGAATTCACCCCTTCCGCTATAGTAGAGCCAAACACTGTCAATCGGCCAGAGATGATCCTCAGGGATCATTTTCTTGATACTTGCAAGAGGAGGAATTTGTGGACCGGGACCAACCTCTGTATTGAATCCAAACGCACCACCAAACTGAGTATCGATATACCAGTACACAGGTGGTACCCAATCGTATGGACCCTCCATTTTAACGCCGGTAGGGCCACTAATTGTGCTCTGGCGAGGATCACTGTCGCCCATAAGCATAGCACCTCCGCAATAGCTTAAAATAGGTCTTGTAGTATCTGTTACAGCCATTATGTCATTAAGCATAACCTCAAGCTCAGGTCGTGGAAGTTTATCACTTCCGTATGTCCATATAGCCACACTCGGGTGACGGCGAAGCCATTTCACCTGATCCCTGTAATTTGCAGAATGGATATTCATAGCCTCTTCTCCACGAATACCAACATAATCATCATGAGGTATGCCGATGTAAAGATCCCACTCCCAGTGGGCCGACCAGCCATACATAAGCAGTATGCCCAACTCATCAGCCATATCGGTAATTGTTCGGTTTCTGCCCCAGAATCCCTCCAGTCTCAGAGAATTCAGATTCATATGTTTAGCATACTCCATCATAGATTCCACCTTCTCATCTGTGTCACCTAAGAAAATATCATCCACCCAACCGGCACTTCTAAGCATTATCTTCTGTCCATTCACCATGAAACCACGATACCCAGCCTCATTCCAGAAATCCTCAATCTCCCTTATGCCGAAACGGAAGCCATCCTCATCACTTACAACATTGTCAATCTTTACGTTGAGTGACAGATCATACAGATACTGTTCACCCATATTATTTGGCCACCAGAGACGAGCATCAGACAGTTTCAGTTCACCGAAATCATCCGGTCTCAAGAAAACCTCAGTAGTCTCTCTCGGCTGCAACATCACCTCCTTTTGTACATTCACATTATCAAAAGAGGCAGAAAGAAGGGCCTTCTGTGGCTGATCTGAATGATTGGTTAACTCAGTTGATATTGTAACCTCAGCAGATTTAAGAGTCTCCTTATCCACAGTAGTAATAACATTGGAGTTACGCATAGAGACAGTACCGGTATGACTAAGCAGCACACCACGCCAAAGTCCCATCAGCCTATCGGGAGGAGTAGGGTTCCAGTCAACAAACCCCATATGCACATCCTCACCGAACAGAGGAGGAATAATTTCAACAGCCAATACATTATTACCTTTCTTCAGGAATTTGGTAACATCAAAATTCCACACTCCATATGAGCCCTGAACAGAATCAGCTCTAGCCACCTGTTCACCATTGAGCCATATATTTGCACGGTAGTTAATCCCCTCGAAAGTAAGCTGATAAAAATCATTCTCAGTCAGCCTGTCAATCTTCAGTTCCTTACGATACCACCATGGAACTTCGAATGGAGCTCTGTCGATATTTTCAAGAACAAAAGGCTCAAAAACATCGGAATAGAGATCATTCTGCATAAGTCCATGCATCACCGTAGCAGGAAGCTCAACAGGATAGCCATGCTTTTTATTAAATCCGGAAGATGAAATTTCGTCCCCTCCCACTGATACAGTCTCAGAAGAGAACATTTGCCACCCCTCATTGATGTAGCTCTTATATTCGGTAACACCGGCACCGCTGTCACACGATGCCAGGATTGTTACCATTAAGAAAATTAAAATAGATTTGTACAATTTAATTGTCATAGAAATCATTTTAAATCAAAATACTGATCAGGTTCCCTCCGGTTTGAATACCCATACCCAACCCGGACTCCAAACAACAGGCGTATTAAATAATACAAGTCTGTTTTCACTAATCTCCAGAATTCTGTAATTCTTACCACCACTGGTGTGTTCACCACCACCTTCAACACCAAGAATATTGGCATCACCAACCAGTCGAAGTTCCGACCAGTCAGAATTCACAAACCATGATGTATTTCCAACAGGTTCAGCAGTAGGAGAGCTGTAGTATGTAAAACTTGGTTCACCAATCAGACTGAATGTCATTCTTCCATTCTCATCCGATGGGCCCGGATCCGGCTGCCACCAGAAAGCGTTAGGGTCAGAGTCAGTCATATACCACCAGCGGTTGATATCCGACTTATCAAATACCCATGTCTTACTTCCGTTTCCAACCAGGAATCCCCACTGTTCAGGAACAGGATACTTATCATCCAGATGCTGAATATCAACATCAATTGTTTTAGTGATAATTTCACTCTTCATTATATCACCATTTGGAATATAAGCTGATGATACAACATACTTGAATGTTTGCTTTCCTGTGATCGGGAACAACACTTTTGCCTCGTCACCGTAAGCTTTTCCAATTGTATAATCCCAATAACCGGTAACACCGGGAGTAGTCATCTTAAGAGTAAAATAGTTGCTTCCAGGAGAAGAATGTTCCACAGTCAGTTGAATATTATCAGGATCGAAAGTGTTTACTATCTCCATCTTATCTTCAATAGGAGCACACGATGCTATCAGCACAAGTAAGGCTCCCAAAATCAAATTTATAGTTTTAGATAATTTCATTTCCATTAAAATTAAAATTAATAATAATAGGACTACCAGCCCGGATTTTGCTCATAAACACCGTTAGACAACCGTATCTCTGATTCAGGAATTGGAACCAGACCTTTTATCTCAGGACGATATGATACTGAATATTCAGCTTCAACATTGTTGTTTAAAACTGTTGCAACTTTAGAATAGTAGTTGTTAGAAGGACGCTCCACATCACCCCATCTTACAAGGTCGAACCAGCGAATACCTTCAAATGCGAACTCATACATACGCTCTTTCTTCAATGCTTCCAGAGAATATGGTATATCAGCCAAACCTGCTCTGCGACGCACCTGATTCAATCCATCAGCAGTTTCGGTAAGTTCAGAATGCATAAGCAGAACATCCGAATAGCGCAGGTAGTAGAAATCCTGAGCTGTCCACAACTGATAGCTATCACTGTCACTTCCCGGTTTGTACATATCAAAGAACATACCTCTGTAACCATCAGGAGTGTCAAACTGAAGCTGAACATATTTCTTGATTATCAGACCAGTCTGGTGGAAACCATTGTTAGCAGCAGGATTATAGTTAGAAATACCCTCATCTTCCTCTTTCACATCAATAATTGATCCTCTTTTTCGTGGGTCATTATCAGGCCATTCCTGATAGAATACAGGATGTACAGGAGCCCAGCCCCAGCCCTGACCGTAAGGAAGTAACTCCTGACCTCTCACTGAGAAGTATAATACACCCCAGTTGCGATATTTTGTAGAACTCCAGTCAGCAAAAGAATAACGCAATGCAAACATTACTTCTCTGTTACCGGTTCCAAAAGTTGAGTGCGGACCATCTTGTCCAACCCATTTCAAACCCTCTTCAGCAGCCCATGGCAACACATCTGTGTTGGCTCTTTCATTGATGTAGGAGTATGGCCACAAGTTTCTGAAATCAGGAGTAAGCTCATAACCGCTTGAACTAATAATATCCTGCAGATGAGCAACAACCTCAGATTTATTAATAGTAGAACCATCAGGTAAAGTAAGCTCAGTAGTAGCAGTCTTTTCAATATTGGTCATATACCCTGTATAGTGCAGATATGTACGAGCCAGATATGCTTTTGCAACCCAGATGTTTGCGTGACCATAATCTTTCAGTTCAATCGAGTTGATATTCACCTCTTTCATAAGAGAGATAGCCTTCCTGAAATCATCTGCAATCTGTCCGAAAGTCTCAGTATAAGAAGCACGGGGAGCATCACGAGGAGTCTCTGTAGTGTTAATCAGAGGCATACCTCCAAAAAATCTAGCAGCACGGAACATAAAGAATCCACGCATAAAATAAACTTCGCCCAGTACATTGTTCACAAACTCCTGCATTTCAGCTTCAGAAGCAAAGTAGGTTGAGAAATCAGCATTCTCCATAGCCTCAATAATACTGTTAGCGCGATACACACCGTTGTATGTCTCTATCCACAACTCTCTGTAAGTATCATCCAGCGGATCCACAAAAGAAGCAGCATTATGAGCAAAGAAGTCATCATTACCACCACCACCAAGAGTGAGGTCTTCCATCAACGTAGCAGCAACATGCTCATCACCCAGTCCTGTGTTGGTCTGAACATAGAGCGAGTTATACACACCATTTATAGCCTCCTGAATATCTTTAGGCGACTTATAAAAGTTCTGGGTATTCTTTTCAAAAAGGTTAGTCGTATCAAGAAAATCACTACAGCTGCTGCTTATCAATAAGCCAAACAGAACTGCAAAGTATATTAATTTTTTCATCTTATTATTTTTTATGTTATATATTATCATACAATACAACAATACAGATTAAAAGGTAAGGTTAACACCAAACATAACTGTTCTTGGCAGTGGATACAGACCAAGGTCGATACCAGATGCCCATGAGTCAGGACTATATCCCACTTCAGGATCCATTCCGTCATACTTTGTAAACGTATAAAGATTGCTGAACGATACATATACCGAAGCAGCCTGCATCCAGTTCACCGAACGAAGCATTTCGTTAAATCTGTATCCTACAGTAAGATTAGAGATTCTTACATAGTCAGCATCATGCATATAGATATCAGAGATATTGCTGTAGTTAGCATTAGTAACAGCAGTTACTCTTGGTAATCTGTTAGAAGTACCCTCACCATGCCAGCGATTCAACACAGAAGATGGGAAGTTTTCCATAGGCATACCTGCAAAGTCTCTGTATGATTGCATCACCTGCATACCAAGTTTGCTAACCAGAGTAGTATTCATATAAACACCCTTATACTCAGCGTTTAGTTGAAGACCCATTTCGTAATCAGGAAGCGGACTTCCAAGCATCACCTTGTCAGCATCATCAATAACACCATCACCGTTCTGATCAACGAAACGCACATCACCCGGTCTTCTCAGTACACCATCTTCCGAACCAACCATAATTGGCTTTCCATCAGCAGTTACATAAGTATCCACTTCACTCTGATTCTGGAAGATACCATCAGTCTTATATCCGTAGAAATATCCAATTGGCTTACCAACAGAAGCGCGCGATACATAAGAAGTATTCTGAGCCAATGCATTTACAGAACCAGTGATAACACCTTCAGCATTATCAAGACGAGTAATCTTGTTCAGGTTATAAGCACCACTTAATGTAACACCATAGTTGAAATCTCCAACTCTGTCATTCCATGATAGCATAAGTTCAAAACCTTTGTTCTCAACGTCACCACCATTAATATAAGGTGCTGCAGCTCCACTCGTACCTAACACAGGAGCAACCACCAGCCAGTCCTTAGTAATCTTTCTATACCAGTCGAAATTCACACCCATGCGAGAATTGAAAAGACGCGCATCCAAACCAAAGTTAAGCTGCTCCGAAGTCTCCCATTTAACATCCGAGTTGGGAATGTTAGCCGGAACCGCTGTAGGAGCCGACACAACCTTATCATTACCAAAATAGTAACCTCTTGTCAGGTACTCAATATTTGAGAGATAGATGAAGTTAGGAATTGACTGATTACCATTCTGTCCCCAGCTTGCACGTAATTTACCGAAAGTCAGCCAATCAACATCAGGCATAAACTCCTCTTCCGTGAAATTCCATCCTGCAGACATTGATGGAAAATATCCCCATCTGTTATTCTTGGCAAAGTTTGAAGAACCGTCAGCACGAAGAGTAACATCAAACATATATTTCTCAGACAAGTTATAAGAAACACGAGCCATATAAGACATCAGACCACCACCTTGCGCAGCCCAGTCTCTTCCCGAAGCAGATATATCACCCACACTTTCAACAACCTGAACATTATCCAGATATGCATTTTCAGGCAAACCAAAAGCAGTTTTAGCCTTAAAAGCACTCATACTTGAATTGAGAACATTCTTAACCATCTCACTACCCACCAGGAAGTTAAAGCTATGCTCATTAGTTCTCCAGTCATAAGTAAGAGTGTTAGTCCAAGTATAATTTACACCCTGATATTTAGATTGATTAACACCGTCCACAGTTCTTTTGTCAGTGTCGGCAAGACCGTAAACAGGACTATAACTTCTTGAATGTCCAAACCAACCGTTAATACCAAAAGATGATCTGTACTTAAGATTCTGCACAGGTTCAAGAATACCATAAACATTACCTACAACAGTGTTGCCTTTGCTCCAGTTGAAATTATGTCTGTAGAAAAGTCTTGCAACAGGATTATGCATATTACGATGCACACCCTCAAGAGTAGGACCATAACCACTTGTCATCGCATTAAGCTCATGCTTATCATAATATAGAGGAACAAGCGGATTTCCAACAATCGCCGAGTGCAGGTCATTATAGTAAATATCACCATTTGCTACAGATCTGTTTTGCGTATTGTTATAGGTGAAGTTCTCTCCAATTGTAAGAATACTGTGTTTACTGTTCTTAACAAGCACCATTTCAGTGTTCATACGTGTGGTAAGTCTTTTGTATCCCGCATCTGTGATATGACCACCAATTATACCGGTCTGATCAAGATACGACACCCCAAGGGCATAAGTAACATCCTGAGCACCGCCGCTGATGTTAACCGAGTGACTCTGCATAGGAGCATCCTTCATGGTAATCTCTTTCACCCAGTCAGTACCGGTCCAACCCGACTGTAATTTATCCCACACATAATTTCCATACTCAGTACCCAGTGATCCCGGGAAATTATTATTCAGATAAGGATTGGTTTTAATCATACTTTCCCAGTTATAGGGCTCAGCACCATCATTCAACCTTGCCTCATCAAAGATATACATATACTCCTGAGCATTAAGAACAGACGGTTTTTTGTAGATATTCTGTATACCAAAGTATCCATCATAAGAGATAGTAGGTTTAGCACCAGCTTTACCTTTCTTGGTAGTTACAAGAATTACACCGTTAGCAGCACGAGAACCGTAGATAGCAGCAGAAGCAGCATCTTTCAATACATCTATAGATTCGATGTCAGAGGAGTTCAGATAATTGATATTTGAAACAGCCACGCCATCAACTATATAGAGAGGATCTGCAGTACCAACCGTACCCAAACCACGAATTGTAACCTTAGTTCCCGCACCGGGAGCTCCATGGTTTCTTGTAATCTGCACACCGGGAGTCACACCCTGTAATGCTTCCATAGCTGTAGATGTTCTCATCTCTGCAATCTGATCACCCCCCACATTAACATTTGCACCGGTTACCAATGCTCTGCGCTGAACACCATATCCGATAACAACAAGCTCATCCAGATCGGTAAGATCGTCAGACATAACAACATTAATCACAGGTCTGTTTCCAACCTCAATCTCCTGTGTTTGCATCCCTATAAACGAAAACACAAGAATAGAGTTACTGCCGGATACATTAATAGTATAATTACCGTCAATATCAGTAATCACACCATTGCCTGTACCCTTTTCCAGAATCGTAAGCCCGGGAATGGGCTCATTAGTCACATCGGCAACAATACCGCTAACCCTCTGTTGTGCATAAGCCGTAAAGCCTAATAGCAGACAGAAGATCAATAGCAAATTTTTTTTTCTCATACGTGTTTTTATTTGTGGGATTCAGGCAGATCTGATTATCTATGAACCCCAGATTAAAAAATTTAAGTTATTATGGATTCTTTTTATTGTTTGTAATCTTTATTGTATACACAGCGATCCCGCGCCTAATACGCCGGGACATTTAATATCCGATGTAAGAATTTTCAGTCTCTTCATAGAATTAGGATAAGGGAAATTCTTCAGTTCTTCAAGCATCGACTCTTCAAACAGATCAAACGACTGAGTAATTGAGCCTCCGAAAATTACTGCCTGTGGGTCAACAACCAGCACAATAAATTTCACAAGCATAGCAATATGTTTTCCATACTCCTTGTAAAGTTCAATTGATTCGATATCACCCTCTCTCGCCTTTAATGCAGCTTCGTAACCAGTGATATTACCTGTTCTGGTAAAGAACCTGCTGCCACAATACTCCTCCAGGATTGAGTCAAGATAGGGTAGCTCACCAAACTCACCAGCGCCAGTATTGGCATCCTTCAGAAGATGACCACTTTGAATTATTCCACCGCCAACACCAGTTCCCAGGGTTATCCCAACAAAATGCTCAAACTCTTTGCCTTTGCCGAAAATCTTCTCACCATAAGCAAAACAGTTGGCATCATTATCCACGAAAACAGGGAGATTAAACTCCTTTTCCAGGATCTCTTTCAGATGAACTTCATCCCAGTCCTTTATATTCTGAACATTATAAACTACACCTTTATTCCTGTCGACAACACTCGGAACACCAATCCCGATTGCAGTCGTCTCTTCCGTAATAAGATTTTTTAAGAGATCAATTAAAATACCCAGGGTTACATCTCCCCCTTCAGCAGCTTTAGTTTCTGCCGATAACTGTTTTTCAATGCTATTGTTAACTATTCTGCCACCAACAATATTGGTACCTCCAATATCAATTCCTATGACATTCTTCATAATTTGTATATATTTTGTAATTAGTATTTATGGTCTTCTTCTATTGTTTTTTATTTTTTTTGCAAGAAAACTTACGTCTATTGCAATAAATGCCCCTTCACCTATTCTGATATGCAACGATTTTGTGATTTAATATTGAAGTTGGTTTTGTCAATTTGTTGCAAAATATATCCTCTTAGTATCAGATACTGAGTGTTTTAGATGATAAATTGTATCAAATTAACATAGTAAACGCCCTCTTGGCTTAATCCGTTAAATAAAAGATAATATTACAAATATATAACAAGTTTTTATACTTGCAACAAATAAAGTGGAATAAAAGGATATTTAACATATAGTTGCATAAATATTGCATAAAGCCGCTAATTCAGTGCATCATCTTTCAATGATCAGCAGTTTTATTGGTAGAAGGTCAACAAGATAATGGAACTAAAAAATAATAGGGAATCTTAAAATGTTTGGACAACATTTAAAAGAAATTGGAAACCGGAACACAAGATCGAAAAAAATAACTAAGCAATATCAAACCTTCAATCCCGCCTTTTTAAAAATATCCTTAGCATTCAGCAGTCTCTCCTCCGACAAAGCAGGCAGATCACCAGGTCTGTAATCCATACCCATCTGCTCATACTTATTCACACCCATCTTGTGGTAGGGCAGAAGCTCCACCTTCTCAATACATTTATAAGGTTTCAGGAAATCAGCAAGCCTGTTCAGAAGAATATCGTTGTCGGTCCACCCCGGCATAACCACATGCCTGATCCAGGCCCTGATATTTTTCTCCTCAAGATAGTTCAGGCACTTCAGCGTATTGTCAATCTTAACACCGGTAAGCTCCCTGTACTGCATCTGGTCAATCGACTTAATATCAAGCAACACAAGATCCACAATATCCAGCACCTCCTTCACCGTCTGATTGAAAATTGCTCCCGACGTATCAAGAGCAGTATGAATACCATTCTCTTTGCAGAGCATGAAAAACTCCTTCACAAAAGCAGCCTGCATAAGCGGTTCACCACCAGTTACAGTCACACCCCCCTTAGCAATAAAGTTCTTATATTTCATCACTTCAGCAAGCAGCTCCTCCGGCGAAAGCTGATATTTGCCCTCTCCCTTCTTATCCCATGTGTCTGGGTTGTGGCAGTAAACGCAGCGCAAAGGACAGCCCTGCAGGAATATTACGAATCTTATTCCGGGACCATCTACTGTTCCAAAGCTTTCAAGAGAATGTATATTTGCTTTCATATTTCTGTGATTTTAAACTGATACTAACCAATAATGTTTATTTGGACTGCAATGTTTTTTTCGTCTGTAATATTTCTTTCGGCTGAAGTATTTCTTTCGGCTGCAGTAAGTTTATCTTTTGCGTCAAGTGATTGAACTGTTGTTACGAGGACCTCAGATAATTTTATCGGGACCCGCTCTGTGAAGTTCACGTAATTTTATATACTGTTTGAGCGAAGCGAGTTTATATAAAATAGTGAACAATCAGCAAGCGGATGATAAAATTATCGCAGTCCGAGGAATAATTGTTCAATCATAGAAAAAGATAAACGCTCCTGTCTTATTGTATTGGCAGTCTTTAAAAAAACATTGCTCCCCGAAAATCAGGGAGCAAGTTACCAAATAAATATAAATATTATAGAGACTGATTGATAGTCCTTGAAATAACATCAAGCTGCTGTTCACGAGTAAGCTTAATGAAATTCACAGCATAACCCGAAACGCGGATAGTAAGCTGCGGATACTTCTCAGGATGATCCATCGCATCAAGAAGCAGATCCTTGTCAAACACATTCACATTAAGGTGCTGACCACCATCAGCGGTGAAATAGCCATCAAGCAGGTTAACCATATTATTAACCCTCATATCAGTATCTTTTCCAAGAGAACCCGGCGATACAGCAAAAGTATATGAGATACCATCATGAGCATGCTGGAAAGGAAGTTTTGCTACAGATGCAAGAGCCGCAACAGCACCCTTAGAGTCTCTTCCGTTCATAGGATTAGCACCCGGAGCAAAAGGAGTACCTACAGGTCTGCCATCAGGAGTAGAACCAGTCTTCTTACCATAAACCACGTTAGAGGTGATGGTCAGGATCGACTGTGAAGTGATGGCATTTCTGTAAGTCTCATGTTGACGCAGATAACCCATAAACTTCTTCACAATATCCACCGCGATCTGGTCGGTTCTGTCATCATTGTTACCAAAAGGAACATAATCACCCTCACGTTCAAAGTCAACAGCAATACCACGCTCATCACGAATCACCTTCACCTTAGTATCACGTATTGCAGCAAGTGAGTCAGCCACAATTGAAAGTCCCGCAATACCGGTAGCCATGATCCTCTGAACATTACCATCATGCAGAGCCATCTCAAACGCTTCGTATGCATACTTATCATGCATGTAGTGAATAATCTTCAGTGCATTCACATACACCTTGGCCAGCCAACGCATAGTCTGCTCAAACTTCTCCATCACCTCGTCATAATCAAGATATTCCGAAGTGATAGCCTCAAACTTAGGAGCCACCTGAACACCCGACTTCTCATCCACGCCACCATTTATTGCATAGAGCAAGCACTTAGCCAGGTTGGCACGAGCACCAAACAGCTGCATCTGCTTACCAATTCTCATTGGCGATACACAGCAGGCAATACCGTAGTCGTCACCATAATCAGGACGCATCAGATCGTCATTCTCATACTGAATAGCAGAAGTCTCCACCGACACCTTAGCACAGAACTTCTTCCAGTTCTCAGGAGCGCTCTGCGACCACAATACAGTCAGGTTTGGCTCAGGAGCCGGTCCCAGGTTATACAGCGTATGCAGATAGCGGAAAGATGTACGGGTTACAAGCGTCTTACCCTCAATATTCTGTCCCCCCAGCGATTCAGTCACCCACACAGGGTCACCCGAGAACAGCTCATTATATTCCGGAGTACGAAGGAAACGCACAATACGCAGCTTGATAATCATCTGATCGATAAGCTCCTGCGCTTCACTTTCAGTAATCACTCCCTCTTTAAGATCCTTCTCAATATATATATCCAGGAAAGTAGAAGTACGTCCAATCGACATAGCAGCACCATCCTGATCCTTCACAGCAGCCAGGTAAGCAAGATACAAGAACTGAACAGCCTCATGAGCGTTCCTTGCAGGCTGCGAAACATCAAAACCATAGCTCTGGCACATCTTCTCAAACTTCTGCAGAGCCTTTATCTGGTCGGTAACCTCCTCACGGCTTCTGATAACATTCTCATTAAACTCCTGAATATCCAGCTGTTTCTGGAAAGCCTTTCTCTCCTTAATCAGGATAGCAGTACCATAAAGAGGCACACGACGATAGTCACCAATAATTCTTCCGCGACCGTAAGCGTCAGGCAGTCCGGTTATAATTCCCGATTTTCTTGCAGCCAGTATCTCATCATTATATGCAGAGAAAACACCCTCGTTGTGAGTCTTCCTATATCTTGTGTAAATATCCTTAGTAAGCGGATCCAGCTCATAACCATAAGCAGTAAGTGAGTTTTCCACCATTCTGATACCACCTTTAGGGAAAATACCCCTCTTAAGTGGAGCATCAGTCTGCAAACCCACAATCACCTCATTATCCTTATCAATATATCCCGGTCCGTATGTATCAATCTCCTGCGGAAGCTTAGTTTCGGCATCATAAACACCCTTAGCCTGCTCTTCCTTGAACATCTCTGTAAGCTTGTTCCACACCTTCTTCGTGCGTTCAGTAGAAGAAACAAGAAAACTATCATCACCCTCATAAGGTGTGTAGTTATTCATGATAAAATCCCTTACGTTAATCTCTTTTCTCCATAGGTCGCCTTTGAAACCTTTCCATGCCTCGTTATTACTATCCATGATAAACTTTAGTTTGATGTTATATATTTAAATATCAGGATATTAAATTAAACTCATTAGGTTGGGTAAGTTGATCAATGATGTGGTTTTAAAAAAAATCGGATGCGAATTCTATAAATAAAAAACGAATCGATAACCTCGATAATCTTTGATAACCTAAATCAAATAAGATAAAATCCCGATTTGAGGCTGCAAAGATAACTCTAAAATCCTGAATAAAGAAATATTTCCTTAATTAAAACCGCATTTTTTATTGTAAATTATACAATTAATATGTCGCTATTATTTCAATATAATCTCTCATAATCTCTCATGGTAATATTTATTTCGTATATTTGTCCGAATTACAAAAACGGAAAACTGATTATGATTATAGCCGTAGACTTCGATGGTACTATTGTGGAACATGAATACCCGGCCATTGGTAAGCCAATACCTTTTGCTATAGAGACCTTACTTCATCTTCAGAAAGATGGACACAGGCTGATATTGTGGACTGTACGCAGGGGCGATCTGCTAAAGGAGGCGGTTGACTACTGTGCAGCTCAAGGATTATATTTCTATGCTGAGAACGAGAACTATCGGGGTGAGACTATCGAGAAGCAGGACTTCTCACGCAAGCTCAAGGCTGATCTTTTTATTGATGACCGAAACCTTGGAGGACTGCCCGACTGGGGAGTTATATATAATGTAGTTCAGGCCATGGTTGATGGTCACGACAACCCACTTTCGCTTATGATCAATCATTCAGCCATGCCACAGAGAAAGAAAAAAGGTTGGTTCAGACGTTAGGAAACGAGAACCAACCTTTTAAAAATATATTCAACCTTTAGTTTTTCTTTCTTCTTTTACTCTTTTTCTTGTTGCCGTAACCATAACCAAATCCATAACCGTAGCCATAACCATAGCCATAACCATACCCACGGTGGAAGTCAGCCACATCATTAATCACCAGCAACATATTGTTCAGCTTGTTCTGCTGCATCAGATTGTTTGCAAACCTGATATTTCCCTTGCTTGAGAAATCCATCCTGCATACATATAGGGTAGCATCAGTCACCCTGTTCAACACCAGAGTATCAGTCACCAGAGCCGAAGGAGATGAGTCGATAAATATATAATCAAATTCCTCCCTTAAGCTGCCGATCGCTTTGTCCAGAGAAGGACGCGAAAGAAGCTCAGCAGGGTTAGGCGGAACAGGTCCCGCAGCAATAACAAACAGGTTAGGATGCAGTCCCGATTGAACAATCAGATTATCGATATTCTTCTCAAAGCCCGACAGATAGTTTGTCATACCATTCTTAGTTTCCAGCTTCAAATACTCCCTTAATCGTGGAATTCTTAAATCGAGACCTATCAGCAGCACCTTCTTATTCAGGAATGCTGTACTCAATGCCATATTTATAGCAACAAATGTTTTACCCTCACCGGAAACTGTTGAGGTAACTGTAACCACTTTGTTGTCAGTTCCCAAAGTGAGCAGCAAATTGGTGCGAGCCATTCTGAAAGCTTCGTCAATTGAGTCATTCCCCTGCTCATCCACCATAACATTCTTCTCCTCTTTATGCTTAGGTATTTCGCCAAGTACAGGAACCTTGCTGAGTCTGTCCACATCAGATCTTGTACGAACCTTATACTGCAGCAGCTCATTCAGATAGATAATACCTGCAGGGATCAGCACACCAAGCATCAATGCAGCAAGCAGCAGAATCATCTTTCGTGGAGACACCTGACCTTCGGTAAGAGCTTCATCCAGCACTTTAGCACTATTAGCCGTAGCAGCCAGTTCAAGAGCATTCTCCTCACGCTTCTGCAACAGCATCAAAAACAGACTTGCCTTGATCTGCTGTTCACGTGAAAGCTCCATAAACTCCCTCTCCTGAGTTGGCATCACACCAATACGTCCACCATATATATTAGCCTGGTTACGTGCATCACGGCGCTGAATATTCAACCCCTGCTGCACACTGCTGATGGAAGAGTTAATATTCTCCCTCAGTCCCGCAATCTGTTCCTCAAGCCTTATCATTGCAGGGTTGTCAGCCGTCATGCTCTGCGACAGACGCTCACGCTCCAGAACCAGTCTGTTATACTCACTTGTAGTAGCAGCAAGATTAGGATCTTCAATACCCACATTAACAGGAATAGTCTTGTTAGCATTATTAGGATTTCTCACATACTCACTCAGCGAGTTTACAATATTCAGCTGAGTCTCCACCTGCACAAGCTGCTGCTCATACTGACTACCCATCTGCATATTACGCTGAAGGTCGATCTGCAAATCACTCAAACCCTCCTGCTGTTTATAATCCTCCACACTTCTTTCAGCATCACTCAGCTCTCTGTCAATAATAGCAATACGCTCATTTATAAAAGCCTGAGTATTAAATGCCTCCATCTTGTTATCCTCAATAGTTTCGTTGTTATACACCTCCACCAGCATATTAAGGAAATCCTTACCTTTTTCAGGATAGGGAGTGTTAATAGACAGATTCAGCACAGAAGCCTGTTTCGATGCCTGCTGAACAGACAACCTTTTTCTATAATGGCCGATCACCTCATTAGGATGCATTATAACCACATTCATCTCATAATGCCCCAGTTCGGTATCAGGTCTTTTTGTAAAGCTGATATGACCCTGAGGAGTATCAATTATAGCCGGTAATGTAGTAAACACAGTATCAACCTCTTTCTCATTCTCAAGACCCGAGATAGTAATCGTACCATCACTCTCATTTGTAGTCATATTGAAAGAGATATTCTGAGTCAGTTTATCCAGGTTCCCCTGATCCATGCTCACAATCACCGGACTCCGTTTATACAGGTCGTTACTCTTAATCCTTCCACTCACAACATAAGAGGTATGCAGATTAAGACGATTAATTACATTTCTTATGATCGACCGGCTCTGCAGGATATAAATCTCATTCTCCAGATTAGCTACAGCACCAAGTCCACCCAGCTGAATACCATCCATCCCACTTATCGATGGCTCCATACGCTGATCCCTCGCCTCCTTTAGAACTATACTTGACGAAACATTATATACAGGAGTAGTATATCTCAGATACAAAAATACTCCGGCAAGCGCAAGTACGATACCCAGCACAAACCATTTCCAGTAACGTGCAAATCTCAAAACTATCTCCAGTAGGGAGATCGATTCGCTATTTTCTAAATCATTCTGTTCCGATACGGAATACAAATCAGTCATTATAGAATAATAAATAGTAAATTTAATAAAGAATGAGTTTTTCTATTTTCTCAGGATATTAACCAGCAGTCCCGCCAGCGATATCAATATTGATGTACCTGAAATCCAAAGGCTTGTAGCACTTCCAATCTCCGAGCTCTTTGCTTTTGTCTTGTTAGGCTCCACATACACCACATCGTTCTGCTGCAGAAAATAGTATGGAGAGTGAATAATAGAAGGATCATTCAGGTTCAGCACAATCACACTCTGGTTGCCATCAGCATCCTCCCTGATAACCTTAACGTTATCACGCTTACCATAGATAGTCATATCACCTGCCATGGCCAATGCTTCAAATATGTTAACCTTCTCATTCACAATAGTAAAAGTGTTCGGACGAGCCACCTCTCCCAGTACCGAGATCTTGTAATTCACAAAACTCACAGTCACCACCGGAGGCTCCTTCAGATACTTTTGAAGCAGTCCCGTAATCTTCGTCTCCGCTTCCCTTTTAGTCAATCCGCTAAGAGTAACCATACCCAATACCGGGAAATTTATCTGTCCGTTATTATCCACCAGATATTTCTGCAGCGCAGGTTGAGAGTAAGTACTTGAACCGGTAGTCAAACTCGGCACAGTAAGGTTAAAAGGTTTCACGGCCTCCGGATCGGTTGCCCACACTGTAATCGTCAGCAGATCCTTAGGCAAAATGCGTGCATCATACATAGGGCTGGTCTGCACATAGCCCGCCATATCATTTTCACCGGCACCCTGTATATATGCCACATTCTTGGCACTATTACAGGAAATAACACCTAAAATAATAATTATAGATGAAATTAAATAAAACAATTTGTTCATGAAACTGAGTTCTTTGATAGTCAACTGCAAAATTAATACATTTTATGCAAACAACAAGATTAAAACCAAAATCATATTGTTATATTGTGAGTTATAATAAAAACAACTAAATTTGCTCTCCAATCCTTAATTAATTAAGAAATAAGAATGAAATTAAAAAGGTACCATCTTACCGGTCTTATCTTTCTATTTATTACCGGCAGTCTTTTTGCACAGATGAGTGATCAGCAGATAATTGATGAGTTCAGAAGATATCAAAATTCAGGCATGTCACAAGAACAGATTGCTGCTGAGATGGTAAAAAAAGGGGTAACCACAGCACAGTTACAACGAATACACGAACAGTACAATCAAACACAAAGCACAGGTCAGCCCAACCAGCAAGGCACTGATCCACAGACAAGACAGACAGCCGAATATGTAAGTCCATACGACTACACCCTCATACCTCAGGATACCACTGCCCAGCAGGACAGAGTGTATGGACGCGAACTGTTTCAGTCACAAAATCTCACCTTTGCACCAAACATGAATATGCCAACCCCTGCAAACTATATACTGGGTGCAGGAGATCAGATTATAATAGATGTATGGGGAGATTCAGAGCTTAATGTACAATATACAATAGCACCGGACGGACATATCACGGTTCCGGGTATCGGCAGAATACAACTTAGCGGCATGAATGTCAAACAGGCCGAAAGTCGCATCCGCACACAATTTTCAACAATATATTCCGACTTAGATTCATCTGAGCCGCACACCTTCCTGGCTATATCAGTAGGAAATGTAAGAACCATAAAAGTGAATGTAATGGGAGAGGTCAGAACCCCCGGCACATACACCCTAAGCTCCTTCTCATCAGCATTCCACGCCATGTATGCAGCAGGAGGAACAACCAATATTGGTAGTCTCCGCAATATCCGCATCTTCAGGGCAGGGCGTCAGGCTGCTGAGATCGACCTCTATGAGTATCTCATGAAAGGCAACAGCATGTCAGATATCACGCTTCAGGATGGAGATATAGTAATGGTAGAACCTTTCGGATTACTGGCACAGGTAATAGGCGAAGTGCGCCGCCCCATGTGGTATGAGATGAAACCCGATGAAACCCTCGAAGATCTCATCCGATATTCAGGAGGCTTCAGTGGCAATGCCTACACAGCTGCACTCACACTCATCAGAAGCGGAGAGGAAAAGCTGGAAGCATACACCCTCAGTCAGCCCGAGTACTCCACCTTTCAGATTAAAGATGGCGACAGGGTAGAGGTGAGCAATATCCTCGATGAGTACGCCAACATGGTAGAGATCACCGGTTCTGTATATCGTCCCGGCAGATATGCAATCGGCGACAAGATTATTACAGTGAGAGACCTTCTCGAGGTTGCACTGGGAACCACAGGCGATGCCTACCTGCAGCGTGCACTTCTCTATCGCGAAAATGATGATCTGACACGTTCAATGGAGTCGTTCAATGTGAGCGACCTTATGAACGGACGTATCAACGATATCACGTTAAAGAAAAACGACCTGCTCCACATTCCTTCTGTACTATCACTCGATGACAGGTTCACGGTATATATAGGAGGAGAGGTTCGCAAGCCCGACAGCTACCCCTATGCAGATAATATGCGTCTTGAAGATATTATCCTTCAGGCAGGCGGTATCACAGAGGCAGCATCCACTGCACGAATCGATGTATACCGCAGAATAAAAGATCCCGGAAGCACCACTCTTGGAAATCTATCCAGTATAATGCAATCATTTACACTGGTCGACGGAGAGATAGTCTCCAGCGATCCCGACTTC
>Ga0265293_10001172_pt1 | contig 58698 bp, 54 predicted proteins | sample Munlanlewell138R_FD_192505 | JGI IMG/M metagenome (GOLD analysis project Ga0265293, IMG submission 192505) | Leachate microbial communities from a municipal landfill in Southern Ontario, Canada - Leachate well 138R | ecosystem: Engineered > Solid waste > Landfill > Unclassified | place: Canada...
TAAGCTGGCCGGGACCACCGTGAAGTCCTGGGCCAGGATGGCCTCAGTCAGCATCTTGCCCATACCCGGGATAACAAAGATGTTTTCGATGATAACAGCCCCGCTGATGACCCAGGGAATGCTCATGAAGATCATGATCATGACCAGGATCAGGGCGTTGCGAAGCACATGGCGGATGAGGACGGTTTTCTTGGGAAGGCCTTTGGCGTAGGCTGTCAGCACGTATTTCTCACGCAGGACGTCCAGGACCTCTGTCTTGGTCATACGGATGGTGGTGGCGATCCCGCCCAGGACCATGGCGCTTACAGGCAGGATGTAGTGCTTGGCGCTGTTGAGTTCAGACAGGGGCAGGACCCGCAGGGTAACTCCGAAAAAGAGAATCAAAAGGACAGCCACCCAGAAGGAGGGCAAAGCGGCAAAAAACAGGGAGATGCTCATCATCAGGCGGTCAAAGAAGCCGTCCTTCTTATAGGCAGCCAGAAGTCCTATTGGAATGGCGATGAGGATTTCCACCAAAAGGGCGATTCCCGTCAGTTTGATGGTCGTGGGCAGCCGCTGGGCCAGCATGGCGTTGACCGGCAATTTGGTCCGGATGGAGGTGCCGAAATTGCCCTTGAAGACATCGGTGATCCATTTCCAGTAACGTTGGGGCAGGGGCAGGTCCAAGCCGTACTGGGCCTTGAGCTTATCCTTGATTTCCTGGGAGACCTTGCGGTCGGTTAAGAGATCAACCGGGTCACCCGGCATTAAATCCATCATGGCAAAGACCAGAATGGATACGACAAGAATCAGAAGGATCCCCTGTAACAGGCGTTTGATGACATAATCAGACAGTATACGCTCCCCCAAATCTGTATAATCATACGTAGATTAGTCGCAATATACACAAATTGATGTCATACGTCAACCTGACAGGCTGGCCAAAAATGGCTTGGGACATGGTCTTGAGTAAGACGAATTAGCTATATTCAATTCGAAATAGTATAGGGAAATCTCAATGAGATCCTTGAAGAAGGGAAAACCGCCTTATGGCGGCTTCCCTTCTTCACAGCCGCACCGGGCGGCCGCTCCCTAATTCAAGTAACTCGCGATCACTTGGTGTCGATGGCCTGGCCGTCCCGGCCGACACCGATCACCTGGCCATTCTCGTATTGATACCATTCGGCCGCGGCCATTTTGGGAAAGTCAAAGGCTTCCTGGCCGGTCAGCGGAGCCGGTTGAGTGGTGTCATGGATAACGCCGATCATACCCTTGTCTCCTTGTATGGAGATCAGGTAGAGGTTTTCCAGCATACCAAGGCCGCCCGTAAAGGACTGCCCCGCCATGCCGTAGGAGGTGCGGATGAGTTCCATGGTAGGCCGGTCCCCATTTGCTGATACATAACCCAGCTTGTAATGACCCTTGGCTTCATCGTAATCCGCCGTAAAGGTCACCTTATTCTGGTTTTCGTCCAGATAGGTGATGACCGCATGGTTCTTGGATCTGACAATTTCAATATCCGAGTTGCCCATGAAGCGCCCTGTTGCCGAAACCGACAGGTCGTCTTCCCAGAGGGCGTAAGCCGGCCACATATTGGCGTCAATTTCAAAGATACTAACCAGCGAAGTGCTGACTCCAATCCCAGAATCGGATGCATTGATAAGGGTACGGTTGATACTGAGAATCAAATCCCCCTTGGTATCCTGATAATCGAAGAAAACACCTTGCAGTGATGTATCCTTACCGAAATCAGAATCCCCTCCACCATTGTCATCCTTGCCTCCTCCCAGGAGATCACCGCCGATGCCATCGAAGATATCCGAGATCTCATCACCTTTCCCCTGCAGGGCATCGTTGATCAGATCACCGATCTTGGGAGTGCTGGAACATCCGACTAAGACTATGAGGGCGGCCAGTACGAGGGCCGTAAGAACAATAGATTTTTTCATAGCAAGCAACCTGCCTTTCAAGCATTTCCTCGGCATAGTCCCCTGCTATACAGACAGGCCCATTATAGAGGCCTTTCATCTTTTTTTGTCCGATGATCGCATTGGTTACAAAGAGGAGCCGGGTGCGGCCTCTTGATTCGCATAGACCTTGAGATTAAGCTGGCCAATAATCAAGTATAATAAGGGCGTGCTCTAAAGCCCGGCGGGCTTTGGAGCACGGTCAGATTACGGGGTGATCGCTATCAGCAAGCTCAATGAAATTCTTTCACCGGACGAACCTAAAAAAAAGGAACCGCTCCGCCTTCCGGGACTTCGTATCCTGAAGACATCGCTGGCTGTTTTTCTCTGCCTGCTCTTTTATTCCCTGGTACCTCTGCCTTATACAGCCAAGGTCATGACTGCCCTGATCGCGGTCATTATTTCCCTTCGAAGTACCATCAAAGAGAGCTTTTCCGTTTCCTTTACCCGGATCCAGTCGACCTTTGTCGGTGCGGTCTTCGGCCTCCTGGTCCTGGTGGTCAAGGAACGGATTGGTCTTGGAGATGACACCGTTCCCTATATGCTGGTTTTGGCCGTCTTCGTCATGCTGGTCATCTGGATCAGCGTTTCATTTCTTAAGGAAACCGGTGCGGGGCTGGGTGCTATTGTCTTTTTGGCGATTGCTCTGGGAGCGGCAGATCCGGACGGACCGGTTCATCTGGCGGCCGCACGCTTCTTTGATACGCTGATTGGCCTTATCATCGCTCTGATCGTCAACCGGCTGCTTCCCTTCCAGGTGGAAGAAGCGTTAGATGAGCAAGGAGAATCCAAGAAGTGAAAAAGTTCTGGCTTACCCTCCTGGTCTTACTCCTTTTGGGATCCGCTCTGGCCTGCCAATCCAATAGCTTCTCTCCGGAGCGGCGGACAGTGAAATCTGCCGCGACTGAGAGTTCCTTGTACGAAGATGGCCTTCTGCCTGACAAGGGGACGACGGCAACCAAAACAGAACAGCCGTCCCCTACATCCACGCAGGCTCCATCTGACATTCCATCGACTATGCCTTTAACGGAAGTGCAGACAAGCCTCCCATCCCAGGAAGAACCGCTGACTACTCCGGAGACCCAGGATCCATCACTTGACACAACGACAGAGAGAACCGGAGAGGGAGTGGCGCCTGCTTCTTCCTCCACTACCTCTCAATCAACGACCCAGACAAGCCGGAGTACGACCACTATAACCACCAAGTCACCGACTCAAACGACCACCCGTACGACCACGACAACAAAGAAAACAACCAAGACGACAACAGCCCCAACGACAGCGACAACGGATACCCGGGTCAAGCCGGATACCAGCTATCCCTACGTGGCAAGTAAATACTCCAAGGTCTTCCATAAGACCTCCTGCGGACATGTCCTTACCATCTTGGAAAAAAATCGGATCTATTTCGAAACACGCCAAGCCGCTATTGAGAGACACCTAACTCCCTGCGAGCATTGCAATCCCTGACGCTTTCATATCTGATTGAGATTGGTTGGCGGGCGGTCTAATCCAGGTAGCAGCGTTCCATCCATTCAGGTTTGGACCGGTCCGTGTAGACGGTGTATTTGGATAAGAGGGCTACGGGGCCGTAGGTCATCTTGGATTGGCGGAGGCCGGGGTCTCCGTTGTCATCCTCCCGGTTGATGAAGGCTACAGTTTTACAGTTGCCGAACATCTTCAGGAATTCATAGACCAGCATCTGATAGACGCCCCGGAATTGGGTGTCTGCCTTCTCGATATGGATGTAAAGTGTATCGCCCTGGACTTCAGCCAGGGAGAAGCCTGCAACCTGGTCACCGGCAAAGAGGACACCGCCGAAGATGCCGTAGTCGCGCATATGTTCCATGATTTCACGGATTTTTCTGGCTTCTTCAGCCAGGGTGGAGTTGTCCGGGGGATTGTCCTTTTCAATGGCGCAGGCAAAGGCGCAGACAGCCTCCTGGTTGAAGGTGGTGATGATCTCAAAACGCCAGTCGGGGACGCTTCGCAGGAAGCGGTTGATGTTGTTGCGGGTTGAGCGGTGTTTGCCGCCTTCCAGAGCCAGCATGTCCTTGGCGTCATAAAGGTAATCGAAGTAATCGCGTTCGGAAATGGCGTGAAAGCCGGGGTATCTTTGTGACAGGAGGGGCAGATCCAGGTCGCCCACAATACAGAAGACCAGAGGTTCCCCCTTTTCCTGGCAATGGGCTTCAAGGAGGGCCAGGGCTTCCTCGCGCCGTTCCCCCAAGGGAACTGTATAGGCTGTGTGGCTGTCGAAGATCCGCATGCTGATGATCAGGCAGTCGGCGGCCAGGGCGAATTCATTCTGGAACCAGTCCCGCCACATGAAGAGTCCGCCCACCGTCAGGTCGCAGAGTCTTTGAGGATTAGGGTCGAGAAAAGGCCGCACCAAAGGTATGTGTTTGAGTTCAAGTTTCTGAAAATCCAGCATGGAAAAAGATCACTCCTATTCGCTGATGTAGCCGCCTTCTTTGAGAATTTTGCGCGCTTCATCAAGCTTGTAAGATGATACACGGACGATGGGGCCCGTGCAACCCATGCCGCTTTCAGCGTAGACGCCGGCGTTCCACAGGAGCTGGACAGCGTCCTCCAGACTGAGCACATCGATGCCCTCAATCTGTTCGGTGACAACTTCCGCTGGAGGGGCCTGAGCCGCAGGTGCGTCCGGTTTGGCGGCTGCCCTGCGCTCTTGGAGCAGGCGGTCCAGTCCGGCCTTTCTTGCCAGGGCCAGTTCCCGAAGATAGAGGTCCTTCAGTTGATTCTTGGCTGTCCTTGCGGCAAAGGCGATGGCCTGTGCAATGACCGGTGCGCCTGAAGCCCGGGAGATGATGTGGACCAGGCCCTCCATCTTCTCGCCGACGCCAGGTCCGTAGCCGGCGCCTGTGGTCTCATAATGGCCGCCGGAGGCATAAGCGGCAAGGACCTTGAGGATGGCATTGCCGGTCAGGGAATCCAGAACCAGCACGTCCTGGGGGGCCGTCAGGATATCGTTGCCGCGAAGGACAGCGCCGCCGTCGGATCTTCCGGAAACAGCAAAGCGGATAGGATACCCCTCTTCCTTGAGGGCTTTCAGGATGCTCTCGGCCTGGCGGGAGCCGTCCAGATTGAGGAGACCAACCGCGGGGTCGTCCAGGCCATCCGCCTTGGCAGTGGCAATGCCTGCCAGGGCATTGAGAACCAGGGCTTCCACCCGGTCGGTGGAAGACGTACCGGTTGTCGATGCCAGGTAGAAATCCTTGCCGGTAGCTGGTGCCTTGATGCGGCCAACCGTCGACACGCCGATGGGGAAGGGGTAGTGCATGGCGACAGCGGCATCGGCCTCATCCTGGCAGAGAAGTTGGCCCATGCGGGCGAAAGCCTCGTCGGGCGCTTGGCAGGTGAGGGTGGTGACACCGTCTATCGCTAGGGTTCCCAGGTAAAGGACCTGAATGCCTTCTTTTGAAGCGGCCTGGCAGCCGGCCAGGACATTGGCCTCACCCAGTTCCGAGCCCAGGCCCATGACCGCCACCCGGGGTGCTTTGCCCAGGCGGCCGGTTTCCAGGCCTTGAGCCAGTTCTTCAAAAACCGAGGCGATTTCGCGCTTGATCTGATCCATAACCTAGCTGTCCTCCATGAGATTGGCCGCGAAGCCGCGAAGGGCTTCCGCGATCAGGCGGCGGATTTCATCGGTTGAGGCATGGGTCTCCTCCCTTTTGCCCTGGTTTGGTTCCATAAGGAAGGAGAGACCGTCGAAGAGGTTGGTCAGGCGGCCCAGAAAGAGGGAGCCCTTGCCGATGATCATGACCCGCTGGATCTCCTTATTGAGCAGAGCCGTGCGCGCGTGGCCCATGTAGGGTATGCCCGAGGGGATATGGCCCTGAGTAGGCGCGAAGCCGGGCAGGCCGTGGCGGCTGACGAAATCGTTCAGATCCTTGCGGTCCAGATCCCCCTGGGTGACGGCCAGGGCGCCGATCATTTTCATGTTGGCTTCGGGGACATTGCCGGAGCCTGCGGGTTTGGTGATATCCGGGTTTTGCATTTCCGGTGAGTAATAGTCGACATCGGTGACCTTGAGACCCCGTTTGGCCAGAGGTTCAGTGACCAGCGAAGCGATGACCTTCTGGGGAGAGCTGCCGGTTCCCACCACGTGGCGGCCGGGGTTGCTGACAATGATCTCGGGGTTGACCCCGTCGTTTTCTGAAATAATGACGGCAAAGCCGGCCAGGCAGTCTTCCAGAATGGGCAGGTCCTTTCGGACGTGGTCCTTGCCGTTCATGCCCAGTTTGGCGGTGGAGCCGCCGGCGGTGACCGCAACCGTCTTGAATGTGCCTGCCTTGACCAGGGAGGCGGCCAGGGCGATGGCGTGGACGGGAGCGGCACAGAAGCCGCGGACGTCGGAGCCGGTTGAATTGGTGAAGCCGGCCGCTTCCGCCGTCGCTTTGGCGAAGTTGCCGCCGCCCCGCTGGTTCATATCGCCGCAGGCTTCCTCGGAGCAGTCGATGGTGTATTCCACCTCCTCGGGGTTGATGCCGGCATTTTGGGCGGCATAGAGAAGGGCCAGGACGCTGGATGCCTTGGAAACCAGATTCTCGATCATGACGTGGGCCGAAAGGTTGGGGTCGATGTCGTGAGCCCGGCGGACCGCACCGACGATCCAATCTCCTATATAAAGTCCATCAGCTCCGTCCTCATCAACCAGCTGCTTCAACTTGTCCTGGCTGACACCGTCCTTGAGGCGGCCAGTCAGTGAGGCGGGGAGCAGGGGATGGTCCAGGAGGTCAGCCTTATGCTCTTTTACAAAGTTCTCATCCAGGAAGACCAGGTCGAACTCGTCCGCCGCCTGAACCAGAAGGTAGAAGGCTTCCTGGGGCATGATCTCGCCAAAAGGCCCGAAACGCTCGGTGACGGGACTGGTCAGATCCTGCCAGGGTCCCTCGACCGCCTTCAGTTCCTGGGGCGTCAGATTGCCGATATAGACCTGGTTGGGGTAGTAGGCCCGCACCCGATCGTAGGTGCGAAGGTGGCCCGGGAGCGCTTTCAGGTATTCCGATCCGGGATTGACGACGCGCTCCGTAGTCTGTGTGGTCCCGTTGTGGATGACCATGTCGGGGGTATGGACCAGGATATAGCCCGCGCCTTTCATGACACTGTTCATTCGATCTGTCCTGCCTTTCCAAGAATGGCTTTTGCTAAAGATGCCCCGGTCCCATCCCGATAAAAAGGACAGCAGTGCCCGGGGCATCTTCTATGGTCTGATGAATCCTAGCTGCCGGGTTTCAGCGCGCGGATTGCTTTCATTTCTTCTGCGATCTCATCGACGTCCAGAACCATTTCCATCATGGAAACCTGCTCTTCATAGACATCCGGATCGTAAGCTTCTTTTACTTCCTCTTCACAAACGTGATAGACGGGGAGTCCCAACGAGACTCCAGTCAATGGACCGGCGAAGGTCGGATCACCAACGGTGACCGTTTCAGCTGCGATGCCGGAGGCCTCACCTTCAGCGGCGCCAAGTAGAACAACGATGTTCCCGGCGCCAAACTCTTCGGTGAGTTCCTTGACACGCTTCTGATTTTCCAGATCCATTGCACCCGCGGCCGTTCAGACGAAGCACTCCGTAGCGGAGAAGATAACCTCGGCACCTGCGGATTCCGCGCAAAGCGCGATCGCCGGGCCGGGGATTCCGTCGCGGTCACCGATGACGATGACCTTTTTGCCTTCGAGTATGCTCATATCCTGCTCCTTTCATCGTAATAAGGGTGTTTTTGGGCACCCATCCCCAAAGGGCAGGCTGGAAAGCCGCCTCGGGAGATTCTCCATAAAGGGTTAGAGACCGCAGTAAGCCTTCAGCATGTCTTCGACAGCCTGAGGCGTAGCCTCCTCCTTGATGAGCTCTTTGACTTTCTGGCCGCCCTCATAAATGGCGATGACGGGCAGACCCAGGATCTTCTGTGAAATGGCCAGCCTTCTGGCTGTCGACGTATTCAGGCCGGTGAAACGGATCCTGTCGCCGTAGGTCTCCTCCAGGCGGAGGATGTGGGGTTTCAGGGCCTCACAGGGCACACAGCCGTTGCCGTAAAAGTCAACCAGGACCGGGCCGTCCGCCTGGAGAACTTCACTTTCGAAATTGTCTTTGTCCAGTTCAAACATGGGATCTTTCCTCCTCTTAGCCGATGGCGCCGGAAGCCAGGTCATGTTCAACCTGCATGGCGGCGATGGCGCCGTCCGAACAGGCTGTAACCACCTGGCGAAGCGGTTTCTTGCGGATATCGCCGGCGGCGTAAACGCCCGGCAGATTGGTCCTCATGGCGTCATCGGTCAGAATGTAGTGGTTGTCCATTTGGACCGACTCCGCGAAGAGTTCATAGTTGGGCAGGAAGCCGATGAAAACGAAGACGCCGAACATGCCGTCCTCCTCATCCGCTTCGATCCGGCGCTCCTGGCCGGTTTTGGTATCCTTGACTGTCATGGCGGACAGGACACCGTCATCGCCGTGAAGTTCGGTGACGACCGAATTCCACAGGAAGTCAATCTTGGAGTTGGCAAAAGCACGCTCCTGGATGGATTGGACGGCGCGCAGCTCGTCGCGCCGGTGGACGATGGTGACCTTGCGGGCAAAACGGGTCAGGTAGATGGCCTCCTCGACCGCCGTATCGCCGCCTCCGATCACATAGACCTCCAGGCCTTCGAAAAAGGATCCGTCACAGGTGGCGCAGTAGGAAACACCCCGGCCCATGAGTTCTTTCTCGCCGGGACAGCCGATGGGGCGGGGGTGGGCGCCGGTGGCGATCAGGACCGCCTTGGCCCGGAATAACCCCTCGTGCGTGTGGACTTCTTTGACCGGGCCGTCAAGGGCAACCCGGGTGACCTGAGCGGACAGGCGCTCAACACCGAATTGGGCGCACTGAGCCGTCATGCGGGCGATAAGCTCGGCACCGCTTTCCACGGTTCCGGGGCCTGAAAGGCCGCCGGGATAGTTTTCAATTTCGGCCGTGATGGCAATCTGGCCGCCGTCGACGCCTTTTTCAATGAGAAGGGTGTCCAGGCGCGAGCGCCCTGCGTATAGTCCGGCTGCCAGGCCCGCAGGGCCCGCGCCGATGATGATGAGGTCGTAGATCTTTTCCATAATATCCTCCCTGGTCCGCCAAGGTCTCTTACTCGAAGAGGGTCTGTTCCGTCACCTCGGCCGTCAGCGCATCAAGTGCCTTGTCAATCAGGCGGCGCCGCAATTCGTATTCTTCCTTGGGCTCCAGATCGGGTTTCCCGAGCGGATAGGGAATGGCGACAGTCGGGACGATCCGGTTGGCTCCGACTGTCAGGGAGATGGGGGTCACCGTACAAAGGTGGACAACCGGCAGCCCCGCGCGTTCAATTTCCTTAACCATGGTTGCACCGCAACGCGTACAGGTTCCTCAGGTGGAGGTCATAATGACCGCGTCCACACCCTGTGCCAGCAGCTTCTCCGCGATTTCAACGGCAAAGCGCTTGGAGTTGGCCACCGAGGTCCCATTGCCGACGGTTGAATAAAACCAGTCGTGCAGCTTGCCAATCTTGCCCTCTTTTTCGTATTGGCGCAGGACGTCCACCGGAACAACCCGGTCCGCGTCCTGGTTGGCGTAGACAGGATCATAGCCGCCGTGCGCCGTCTCATACTTATCTGAGGTTAAATCGTCGACGCCGGCAATATGGTAACTGCCGTAACGCGTGGCCGAGGAGCTCTCGATCCGGTCGGGGTTGCCCTTGGGGACGATACCGCCGGAGGTGACAATGGCAATGGTGGCACGCGACAGGTCCTTGATGGCTGGGCCGGCTTCCACCCGGTCGTAAACCGGCATGGGGTATTCGGTGACAAAGGGCTTGTCCTTGAGCTTATTGAGAAGCATCTCGATGGCCCGCAGGCTGCCCCGCTTCTGGTCGAAGAAATTCTTGCGGATACCGTTGGGCAGGTAGCCTTCCTCAACGGAAGCGCCTATGTCCTCCCCCCGGACCAGTTTGAGGCCCAGGCTGGCCATGGCAGGTACGACACGCCGCATGCCGGCGGCATTGTCGCCGGTGGCAATGGTGTAGACCTTCTCCCTGAACATGTCGGCTCCGGGGTTTTCCACGTACATGCCGGTGACGGCGGGAATCCCAAGTTCGGACTGCACGGCGTCCGCGATGCTGCCGCAGGCGACGCCGTAACGGCCGGCATTGAAGGCAGGCCCCGCGATGAAAAGATCGGGGGCTTCTTCCCGGACCATGTCCAGGACCGTTTGTCTGGCCAGTTCAAGATTCTCGTTAAACCAGGAGTCACCGCAGACGATGGTAGCCGTGATGGCGGCATCCTCACCCAGGGCCTGGGTGAAGGCCAGGCCGGGCCCTATAGGGCCGGGGCGCTTCTCGGCGGGATAATCCGCCATTTCCTCGCCACCGATCTGGCCGAAGAACTGATTGATGTAATGGACAACTTTATACTGACTCACGGTAACCTCCTTAGCGGGCACTGAGCAGGTTGTAACCCAGCTCATTGGTTGCTCCGGTAATGACCTGGAGTTCGGCTTCGATGGACCCGTCCGGTCTCAGGGAGCCATCATGGCCGCCCGCGATCTTGTCGATGTAATCGAGCATGCCGATGACCCGCTCCATGGGAGGCAGGAGGATGGGCATGTTGGCGTTGCCGGTCGAGACCACAGCGTCAACCAGCTCGTCGGCATCGGCCAGGGATTGGCTCTTTCCATCCTGGCCGGCGTACTCGTCGGTGATGACCACCGTCTTGATGCCTTTCTTCTCCAGTTTGGTGCAGTTCATGATCAGGTCCGTGTCGGGGTTGCCAAAGCCCTCCTGGGAAATAATGGCGCCGTCAAAGGGCAGGTATTCAGCCATTTCTGCCGTCCAATCAGAGGAGCGGACCTTGTCGGACAGGTAGACGGTCTCGTTGGTAATGATCATGCCGACAAAGTTCAGGGTCTTGCCATGCTCCTTGAGGAGATCGCGTACGACCGGGTTATTCAGGTGATGGTAGGTGGTGTTCTTGTCACAGGCCGAAACACAGTTGCCGGACACGATGGCGCCGTCCATGAGTTCTGTCGGCCGGATGAGGGTTGACAGGGTGCGTTTGGCGTCGACTCCGTAGACATAGGTATCGTGCAGGAGGCCCTGGCTCTGGAGCATCATGACATAGCCCACCCGCGGCAGACCCCGCAGGATGGCGTCGAAGGATTCGGAGATGCGGGGTGTCTTGAAAACTTCCGTCTCGTCCGGCTCCAGGTTGCGGGCCAGCTCGCCGATGGTCACAGCCAGCTGCAGGCCGGCCATGCGCGCCGCCTTCTCATAATCGTGGGGGGCGATGCCCTCGACCGGTTCCATAACCAGAACCAGGTTATGGAGTTTGGAGAAGGGGGTATAGGCCGCGCCGGGCCCGGTCATGTCGATGATGCCTTCCTGGAATCCGACAATGCGGCCCACGGTGACAACCGCCATGCCGCGCAGGACGTGAGTCTTACCCGAACCGACCGTATCGACCTTGGAGATCATACCCGGGAAAATCCCCCCGGGCCCCTCCACCTTGACACGCGGTTCAATGACATCCTTGACCGGCGTAATGCGTATGCTCTCACCGGGGTTGGCGATTTCCAGGCGGGCTGACTTGATCAGGGGATCAGCCAGGACCGCTTCCGCCAATTCCTTGGGGTTGACAACCAGGATGCCGTCTTCGATCGCCATATAATCGTCGAAGCGAATTCCGCGGATGTCGATGTAGCCTAGTTCCAGTTTCACCGGGTTACCTCTGTTTCTTGATTGGCCTAAGCCAGGCCGGCTGCTTCAAGGGAGGGCAGGGCGCTTTCAATCAGACTCAGATCAACCAGCTGGTAATCCAGATCTGCGGCACTGCTGCCTGCTCGTGTACTAACTTTTTGGTGGCGGAGGACAGACAGGGCGCGCTCCATGTTGCCAAGAGAAAAGAAATCAAGGCTGTCATCGGCCTCAGCTGTCATCATCAGGGATCGGTAGGGTGTTTCGCCGGGCTTGACACTGCCGGACAGGGGGGCAGTCAGAATGCGATGGCCCAGGTGAACGCGGTTGCGGGCCAGAGTGAGGACTTCGATATCACTTTTTTGATCCAGAAATTCAATCAGAAAACGTTCGCCGAGGGTCTCAGCGACCAGGGGGTTGTTAGTCAAAATCAGGAAAGAGTTCTTCTTTTCTATGTCCGTCAGTTCACTTTCTGTGGCTCCGCCCAAAAATCACCATGCTCATTATGTCAAAAGACCGGCCTTGCGCAAGATGGCGAAATGACGAATCGGCAGGGCCGGCATTGGGCATCTGCCAAAGAATGGAGCATATAGGAGAATACAAGAGAAAAACCGCGGAATCCGAAGATCCCGCGGTTGAAATATGCCGCTGGAAAAGGACACTCTCCTTAAGGTGTTTCTTAAAACTGTATCATTCGATACGCAAATATCGATTATTGATTATCGAAGGTCCGCTTTCAATGTAAATTTCAGTTTCTTCAGGATGCGCTGGCGTATTTCTTCGATCTCTTCAGATGACAAAGTTTTCTCTTCCGATCCCAGCCAGAAGCGGAAAATCAGGGATTTTTTACCTTCGGGGACCTGGCTGCCCCGGTACTCCTCCAGGAATTCCGACCGGCGGACATGGGAGGCCAGGGCTTCCTCAACCTCCGTCCAGCTGACCGCCTCCTCAACTACGATGGCCAGATCCTGTTCGACCAGGGGGAAATGGGGAAGGGCCTGATAGCGGTTGTCCCTGCTGGCAAGAGGCTGCAGGAGATCCACTTCTATTTCAGCCATGGTTGCCATGATTTGCCGAAGGCCTGCGGCCGCTGTGGCCTTGGGCGAAAGAAGACCCATACGGCCCACCCTTTGGCCGTCCGGACCCATCAGATCCAGCCAGGCATTGCGGTCTGCCCAGGCAGGTTTTTCGCCGGTCCGGGCAAAGGTGAAGGCCTGGACACGCCCATAGCGGGGAAGGTCTTCCAGAATGCCCTTGAGGCTGCGGAAGAGGTGGCCTGCCTCCTGACCCGCAAGTGCCAGGGAGAGTTTTCGCTTTTGAAGAGGAAGAGCCTCCTGGCTGCTGTCGGTGGGGGCTTTTCCGGGCTCGAAGCACTGGGCCCATTCGAAGAGGCCGAAGTTGTCATAATAACGGGCATTCAAGCTGACGGCTTCCAGGAGACCGGGGATGAGCGAAGACCGCAGGCGGGAGCGTTCAGGTGAGGGCGGGTTGGCCAGGGTCAGGTGCTTGGACTCCTCCTCCCCCGCTGCCATAAGGAAGCGGTCGGCTGTCCAGGGATAGGTGAAGACTTCCTGGAGGCCGGCCCGGGAAGCCAGGTAATCGCGGATCGCCCGGCTGCTCTCAAAGACGGGCTGGCGGACCGCCTGATCCAGCCGGACCAGGGGCGGGACAAAAACGAAGCGATCGTAACCGATCATGCGGCAGACCTCTTCCAGGATATCGTCCCGGATGCTGACATCCCCTGTGGCCCGCCAGACAGGAACTGTAACCGTCATCTGGTCCTGGCCGTCAAAGCTGGTCTCAAATCCCAGGGCAGCCAGTTTTTCCATGACTTCTGATTGGGTAAGATCCCGGCCCGACCGGACCTTGAGAAAGCTCAGAGACAGGGGAATGGTCAGAGCCTTGGTTTCCTGGACCCGGTGGTGGCCTGCCGCCACAATCCTGGCCTGGGGCTGGAGTTCACGCATGAGGGCCAGGGTCAGACCCAGGGCCTGGTCACAGCGGGGCGTGTCGATTGATTTCTCGAAGCGGGAGGAAGCTTCCGTGCGGAGCTGGTGGCGGCCGGCTGTCTTGCGGATGCCGATGGCCTCGAAATTGGCTACCTCCAGAACCATGCCGGAGGTCTCCGGCAGGATGGAATCGCGGGCACCGCCCATGACACCGGCCAGGCCGATGACCTTGTCCTTGCCGTCACAGATCAGAAGGTCCTGGTCTGCCAGATGGAGTTCATGGCCGTCCAGGAGCTGGAGGATTTCCCCCTCCCGGGCCCGGCGGACCCGGATGCCCTCTTCCACGTGATCCCGGTCAAAGGCGTGGGTGGGCTGACCGGTCGCCAGCATAACGTAATTGGTGATGTCTACCAGGAGATTGATGGGGCGCATACCCACCGACCAGATCAGGCGCTGCATCCAGAAGGGCGAGGGCACGTTGGCCACCTGATCAAAAACGACGGCGTCATAGCGCCTGCAGCGGTCGGGATCCAAAATCTCCACGGCGTAGGCCTGGACCTGCTGGGGCAGTTCGAAGGCGGGGAGCTCTTTCAGCTGTCCGCCATAAATAGCGACCAGTTCCCGGGCGATCCCGTAATGTCCCCACAGATCCGGACGGTTGGTCATGGACTTGTTGTCGATCTCGATGATGAGGTCATGGAGCTCCAGCAGGTCTGCCAGCGGCAGGCCGGGCTCAGCCTGTGGAAAGAGGGGTGTCAGATCCAGGATGATGGTTTCATGCTCAGTCGGGAAGAGGTCTTCCAGGTCAATTTCCTGGGAACTGCAGATCATGCCCTCGCTCAGCTGACCGCGGAGTTTGACCGCCTTAAGTTCGACGGGCTCCCCCTGGCCGTGCCAGCGTACGAAGGCCCCGGGCGGAGCGACTGCCACGCGTTCTCCCGCATAGAGGTTGGTGCCGCCGCAGACAATCTGCAGCAGGCGGTCCCCGCCGATATCTACCTGGCAGATCCGAAGCAGATCTGCCTCAGGGTGGGTCTCAACGCTTTCGATCCGGCCGGTGACGATTCCCCGGACCCGGTCGGCCGGATTGGTAACCGATTCAACCTCAACCGTACGCATGGTCAGGTCGGTTGCCAGATCCTCAGCCGTAAGGTCAGCCGGCAGGTCGATGTATTGTCTGATCCAATTCAAAGAAACGTTCATGGCGGGCCCCTCCTACTTGAACTGGCTGAGAAAGCGCAGGTCCGCGCTGTGGAAGAGGCGGACGTCATCGATGCCGTAGCGCATCATGACCAGCCGGTCCAGGCCGATGTTGATGTAAAAGCCGCTCCAGATATCCGGATCCAGACCGGCGGCGCGGAGGACATTGGGATGGGGTGAGCCCCCCGGCATGATCTCGATCCAGCCGCTTTGATGGCAGACAGGGCAGCCCTGTCCCTGGCAGACCTGACACTCCATGTCGATCTCGAAGCCGGGTTCAACGAAGGGGAAGAAACCGGCCCGCATGCGCACGGGAACCGGCCGGCCGAAGACGCGCTCCAGGATGGTTGAAACCAGGATCAGGCCGGAGGCGAAAGAATAATCGCGGTCGACAATCAGAGCCTCGTACTGGAAGAAGGCGCGCTCATGCCGGGCGTCGGTCGCTTCATTGCGGTAGACCCGGCCGGGATAGACAAAGCGGGCGGGCGCTCCGTGCTCCTGCAAATAACGGACACTGCCTCCTGTCAGGTGAGGCCGCAGGCAGAGTCTGCCGGCTCCCCGTTTGTCTTCCGTCCCGCCGATCCAATAGGTATCCATTGAATCCCGGGCCGGATGGTCAGGCGGGAAATTCAGATAGTCAAAAGCATAGAGTTCACTGGTGATTTCGTCTTCGGAGAAGATCTCAAAATTCAGGGAACGGAAGGCATCGTTCAGGTCATCACACATCTGCGTGACGGGATGGAGGCCGCCGCCCGGGACGGCAAATCCCGGCAGGGTCAGGTCGGGGGTGGAGTCAAAGAAAGAGGCATCTTCCAGAAGCCTGGATTTTTGGTCCTCCATGGCCTGGGTCAACTGGTCCTTGATCTCATTGGCCAACTGGCCCATCTCCTTGCGGTCCTGGGGATCCAGCTTTCCCAAGCCCTTGAGGACATCGGTCAAGCGGCCCTTTTTCCCCAGGTAGAGCTGGCGCACGTTTTCCAGCGCATCGAAGGAATCGCACTGGCCTATGGCCAGGATACCTTCCTCTTTAATTTCATGGATCCGGTCTTTCATTGTTTATCTCCTCAAACCCTTGACGGGGTCAGTTCCTTAGCCAGCATTGTAGCAAAAAGATGACTTCTATTCGAAATAGACGGCTTCCACCGCTATCTCATGCCCTTTTTTCATGCGGAAAAGATGGCGGCCCATCCAGGGTTGCTTCTGGCCATCCTTTTCTGTCATCAAAAAATGGGTGGAGATCAGAAAATCTCCCACCCGAGTCAGGTTCATGGGGTCATAGCCGCAGATAAGGGCGTGGAGGGGGCTCTCCTGCTTGAACTCCTCCTGAAAGGAAGCCAGGAGGCCGGCCCGGCGTTTTTCTTCCTCTTGCATGAGGGAAGCAGCCCGGGCCCGCTCCCCATCCGTCAGAGGCGATGCCTTGCCTGATGGAATGGCCAGCTCTTCCCAGAGGGTCCTGGGACAGGCCAGGTCATGGGCAAGGGGGTAGCCGGCCCTTTCCAGAGCGACGGCCAGGAGGACGCCCGAGAAGTAGCAGCGCCTGCGGATATCGAAAAGATGAAGGTTGGATGAAAGCTGCTCCCGGTAGCCGGCCAGGGTCTTTTCCGCCAGAGTTTGATTGATCTGACAAAGCCCCCGATAGCCGGCATATTCAGCCAGGCCTTCGGCTGTCTCCGTCCGGTATTCATTGAGGGTGGCGGAACCCGCCAGCTTGTCTTTTTCTTGGCGGACCGCGGCGACAGCCTCCAGGAGGCGGCCTGCTTCATGGCCGGAATTCTCTTTTGTATAAGGATCTGCTTGAGAAAGAAGGCGGGATTCACGGATGGTCCAGGCGACCAGGTCTTCCCGGTAGGGGTAGAGGAGGAGTTCCAGGTCCCGGGGGAAGCGGCTTTCGCCCTTTTCTCCCTGGAAGGCGTGGAACATCTCATGGATCAGGTTGGCAGCCAGCCGGTCCAGTTCATCTCCTTCCGGCAGGCCGGTCTCTTCCAGCTGCCAGATGGCCAGGGGGCGGCCTTCGAAGGCCAGAGCGGTATTGCCAATGAAGGAGGGGGGCTTTCCCCGGATATCTCCCTGGATACAGGCAAGCTCCGGCGTATAGAGGGCGAAGTCATAGGGGCTGAATCCGGGCCATATGGCCTCAAAGGAAACAGCGGAAAGCCGCTCATTCAGAGCCTGCCAGACCCCGCGCAATTTGTCTTTGTCCATGGGCTCCGTCCTCCCTTTCTCCTGACAAACAGTATACCTTGCAGCTAGCAGGCCGCGCTCTCCTTTATACTGTAGAAAAGAGTCAAGAGCTCTTTAGCTGAAAGGAGCTGTCCCATGACCCAGACACATGAAGACACGAGAAGAGAATCGGTTGAAGTCATCTGGCACGGCCATTCCTGTTTTGAGATTCGCTGCGGCCTGGATTCGGTTGTTATCGATCCCTTCCTGGAAGTTCCCGGCTATGGTCAGCTGGAGCTGTCGGCGGACCTGGTCCTGGTCTCCCATGAGCACGATGACCACAACGCCAAAGAGCGGGTTGCCCTGACCGGCCGAAAGTCCGCTATCCAGGTCCAGGTCATCGAAAGCTTTCACGACAAAGAGGAGGGCCGTCTGAGAGGGCCCAATCGAATCCATCTGGTCAGCCTCTGCGGCCTGCGCCTGGCCCACCTGGGCGATCTGGGCCATCCGCTGGAAGAGGCTACTTTGGATCTCTTGGGGGATTTGGACGTCCTCCTGATCCCTGTAGGCGGGCACTACACCATCGACAGCGAGGAGGCCGCCGTTATTGTCAAGGCCCTTTCGCCCCGCCTTACAGTGCCTATGCATTACCGGGAGGCTGCAGCCGGCTGGCAGGTGACTTCGGGCGTTGAGCCCTTTCTCAGGCATTTTGACCGGGTCCGCTTCAGCGACCGGTCCTCATTCTTCCCGGATGAGGAAAAGGGGGGCGTTCTGGTCCTCCGAAATCCCATGATCTGAAGTGGGGTCAAGGGAAAACCCTGGGATATTGAAGCGGTTCCGGGGTTCCGCATGCGGGACGTCATCTGTAACGATCTGGAATTGACTGGAACCAAGGAAGGCTGCAGTGTTGGGGAGTGCGGCGCATGCACGGGCTGCATTCCGATCGTCAAGGCCATCGAAAAAACGGCCAACAAGCTGGCCGGCTGAATCTGACTTAAAAGGAGTTAACGATGTCACTCTTGTTGAAAAACTGCACGCTCAGGCAGCGTGAAGGTCTGTGGGATGTCTATTGCGAAGACAAGCTGATCCGCGGGATCAGTCAGAATTCCGACCGCAAGGCGGAAACAGTCATCGACCTGGAGGGTAAACTTCTGGTCCCGGCCCTGATCGACCCGCACATCCACCTGGACAAGGTCAACATTCTGGACAGTGTTCGCAAAAATGTCAGCGGTACCTTGACAGAAGCCATTGAGATCATCTGGGATAGAAAAAAGCAGTACACGGATGAAGACGTCATCCTGCGCGCGGGAGCTGTACTGGACAAGGCTCTGGTCAACGGAACCCTGGCCATGCGAACCCACGTCGATATCGACACGGTCGGCGGCCAGAAGCCCCTGAGCGGCGTTCTGGCCCTGCGGGAGAAATACAAGGATAGGATGACCCTCCAGCTGGTGGCCTTCCCCCAGGAAGGCATCATCAAGGATCCGGGCTGCGACAAGCTGATGGATGAAGCCATGCGCATGGGCTGTGATATTGTCGGCGGCATGCCGGCCAATGAGCAAACCCCGGATGACAGCCTGGCCCACGTCAAATACTGCTTCGACCTGGCGGAAAAGTACGATGCCGACATCGACATGCACGTCGATGAGACGGACGATCCCTTCTACCGGACCCTGGAGATGGTGGCGGACGAGACCCTCAAACGGGGCTGGCACGGCCGCGTCACAGCGGGTCACACCTGCGCTCTGGCCGCTTATGACGACCACTACGCGGCCTATGTGATTGACAAGGTGGCCCGGGCCGGCATCCACATGATCACCAACCCGGTGACCAACCTCCTGCTCCAGGGCCGCCTGGACAAGCAGCCCATCCGCAGGGGTATCACCCGCGTCAAGGAACTCCTGGAGGCCGGCGTCAATGTCAGCTTCGGCCAGGACTGTGTCAACGATACCTTCTATCCTCTGGGTTCAGCCGATATGCTGCAGGTTGCCAACATCACCGTGCACGCTGCGCAGATGAGCCTGCCGCCCGAGCTGGAAAAAGTCTTTGACATGATCACGACGGACGCCAACAAGATCCTGAACCTGGAAGGCTATGGCCTGGAGGAAGGCTGCAAGGCCAACCTGCTGGTCATCGACGCAAAGAATATCCGCGAGGCCATGGCCTATGCGCCCAACCGGCCTTATGTAATCAGGGAAGGCAAGGTCATCGTCAAAAACGAGCGTCAAACGACTGTCTTCTAAAGAGAAGCTGTCCCATGACAGCTGACAAAAAACCAAGAGGGAGCGGCTTCACGGATTATCATGAGGCCGCTCCTTTTTCTTACTGGATGGGCTTCCTTCTTCAGGTCAGCTCGCGGTTTCTCCTGTTGGAAATCTTCCCGTAAAGGCCGGTCAGTTCTTCAAGGATCCGGGGATGGGAGAAATCCTTCTGATAGACAATGCGGGTTTCCCGGACCATACTCATGTTCTCGATGGGCAGGATAGTCATCTTGCCCTTGCTGACTTCATCCATGCAGGTGCTTTTTGGCAGGATAGAAACCCCCAGATTCTTGCGGATCAGATCCTTGATGGTGGCGATGTTGTCCACTTCCAGGATGACATTGAATTCCTCGATGGAGCGGTTCATGCTCTCCAGGCTTGAGATGAAGAGATTGACCGTGGCTGAGCCTGCAAGCCGCAGGATCATCCGCTCCCGGGTCAGGTCTTCCAGACGGACCATTGCCTTCCTGGCCAGCCGGTGCTCATTGGACATGGCGCAGACCAGGTAATCGGTATCCAGGATGATGGAACCGAAGGCAGGAAGACCTGCCACACCCTCCACAATGGCCAGATCCAGGTCGTAGTTGTCCAACATATCATAAAGGTTTTTTATGGACTCGGTCAGAATCGTAATGACAATGCCCGGATTCCGGTTGCCGTATTCGGCCAGGACCTCGGCTACGATGTTACTCTCGGCCGTATGGGTGACACCGATCCGCAGGCGGGTCATGGACTGTTCCCGGTCCGCCAGGTCCTGCTTCATGCGGTCATAGAGGGTATTGAGCCGGCGGGCGTACCGGGCGGCCGTCTCTCCTGCCTCTGTAAGCAGTATGGTACCCTTGCCCCTGTGAAAGAGGCTGCGGCCTAATTCCTTCTCCAGGAGACTGATGTGCTGGCTGACAGCGGGTTGGGTGAGATTGAGGCGGGCCGCAGCCTTGGTGAAGCTCTTCAGCTCGGCCACCGTCAGAAAGGATGCTACTTTTCGATCGAGCATGTCCACCTCCAATATAAGGAATGCTAATCATATCCACATGAACGATTATTTTACATATTAGAAATTTCACTCTATCATGCCTCTGTCAAAGAAACAAGCAGGAGGAAGGAGGCAGCTTCATGTTGGATGGCATTTACAGTTTGAACGGCGGATCGACCGGCATTTCCGGGATCCTTATATCTCTCTCCCTCATGCTGATTCTGGGCTTTCTCATGACGCGGGTAACCAAGCTGCTCCGTCTGCCCAATGTCACGGCCTATATCGTGACCGGCATTCTGATCGGCCCCCATGTCCTGGATATGATTCCCGACGCCTTCATTGAAGGTACAGAGTTCATCACGGATATAGCCCTGGCCTTCATTGCCTTCAGCGTGGGTGAACACTTTGAGTTCTCCAAACTCAGGAGCAATGGGCGCAAATCCCTGGTCATCACCCTCTTTGAATCCATGACCGCCTCCCTCTTCGTCTTTGGAGCCATGTTCTTCATCCTCAGGCTGGATTTCGTCTTCTCTCTTGTCCTGGCTGCTCTGGCGGCTGCCACCGCCCCTGCTTCAACCATCATGACCATCCGGCAGACGGGCGCCAGGGGAGACTATGTGGACACCCTCCTGCAGGTGGTCGCCATGGATGACGTGACCGGCCTGATCGCCTACAGCATTGCCATTGCCTTTGCCTCCTCCCGCGTCCTTGCCGCCTCGGGCGGCGGGACTTTCCGGGTCGTTTTTCTGCCTCTTCTTCTCAACCTGCTTCTGATGGTCCTGGGGGCCGGTTTCGCCTGGCTCCTCAAGTTCATGACTCCGACCAGGCGGACTGCTGACAACCGGCTGATCATCGCGGTCGCTATCCTGCTCATGTTCTCAGGGGTCAGCGCCCTCCTGGACGTCTCGCCCCTTCTGGGCTGTATGGCCATGGGCATGGTCTTCGCCAATATTGAAGGACATGAGAAACTCTTCAAACAGCTCAACTATTTCAGCCCGCCCATCCTCCTCCTTTTCTTCGTGCGTTCCGGACTGACCTTTGACCTCAGGGCCCTGACTTCCAGCCAGGCTATCGGCGCAACAACATTGGCAACGGCGGGGATCGTCTATTTCTTCGTCCGTCTGGCGGGAAAATATGCCGGTGCTTATGCGGGCAGCAGCCTGGCGGGCAAACCCAGGGAGGTCCGCAATTATCTTGGCCTGGCCCTGGCCCCTCAGGCAGGTGTCGCTATTGGTCTTGCCGCGCTCTGTGCCCGACAGCTGGGTCCGGAGGTTGGCGGTACACTGCAGACCATTATCCTGGCCTCCAGTGTCCTCTATGAGCTGATTGGCCCCGCCAGCGCCAAGCTGGGACTCTATCTGTCGGGGTCCTATTCGGAGGAGAGGCCGAAGGCTCCCTGATCGGGACCCTTTGAATGGGCTAGCGGTCCAGACCCGGCTCAGGCGTTCTTAACCAGCTTCCCCAAGAGGATATAGCGGGCGTTGTTGAAATTGTAGGTACAGGTGACCAGGGCGATCACGGAATCGGCAGCTTCCACTGTGACGGGGCTTTGGAAGGTTGACCCGGTTCTCAATTCCCCGAGGTAATCCAGGAAATCCTGATCGTCATCGAAAGAGAGCCGGAGGGCGCCCGATGTCCCGGAAACGATGATGCCCGCAAAGACTTGGATGGTGTAATCTGCGGTCGGCGTAAAGTAGGTCAGGCTGGGGTGGGCCTGGTAGTAGGCAGGGTCCTTGTAGAGGGAGATTGAGGTCAGCATGGAGCCGTCCCGCATGTTGTGGCCGTAGATGGCAAGCACACGGCCCCGCATATCGGCTTTGTTTCGGTAATCCAGAAAGAGGCTGCCCAGCCGATTCCTTTCTCCCGTCAGCAAATGGTTGAGGTAATGCGCGTTGTCTTCCCCCTGAACCACCGGGTAGTCGATAAGGGTCCCGGGGCCGCGGAGCCATCCGACGACATCCTGGTTGAGCTCCCAAAGAGATGAAAAGTTGATTTCAGAATGATAGATCTGATCTTCGGAGCCGTTGGCAAGGGGGGGCGGAGAGGCAAGCTGGCGGATATGTTCGTACGCATGATTGCCCTCACGGTAATCGCGCTGCTGCTGCATAAGGGCTGTCCCCGATATGACCAGAGCCACCAGACAGGCCGCCGCAAGCAGGCGGATGGTAACAGTCAGCCAGGATATTCTTTTTTTTTCTCTGGTGGGCGGGGTCAAGGCGCATTCTCCTGTAAAAGAAAGGGCCTGGAATCTAAAGGATCCCAGGCCCCTGATCGACGCTAAAGCTGTTTATCTTGCCCGGCGGCTGGCCTTCTTGCGGTAGCGCAGGTAGATATCGCCGCTGATCAGGACGATCAGCAGGGTCAGCGAACCAATAAAGACGGTAAGCATCTCCTCATTTCCTGTATCGCCCGTTTTGGGGATATCATCGTCTTCTTCAATCAAGGTGTCGTTGGTATTGACAAATTCAACGTATTTGTAGAATTCCTCAGCCGTGAAGGTACCTGTGTCACCGGTTGCGGTTGTTTCGTAATCATCCTGGTCCGCTTCCAGCTCAACAACCTGGTAGAGGCTGCCAAGAGGCAGGCCAGTGATGATGATAGCCTGGTCATGGGCCAATTGAAATTGATCACCGCTGCTGATGGTCCCGTCCGGAACTCCCACGCCTGTGTAGTCGTAGATCCCCTCAAGGACTTCCTCGTCAGCATCCGTCAAGGTCAGTTCGAAGGTAAAGGGCAGGCTCTTATCACCGCCAACCCCATCAACCGTCTTATGGATGTTGAGTACGCCCAGGTTGCGGGTATTCGTAAAGACAGCCTGGCTGGTCTGGCCGGACAGGATGGTTCCGGCGGCTTCATCAGCCTCCGTAATGTAGCCATCTGCCTCATCCTCCACGATGCTGTATTCCAGGCCAGCCGGCAGGCCGACCATTTTGATGGATTGGCCATGCTGCAGCTGCACGGAACCGCCGCTTGAAATAGCCCCGCTTGGACCTCCGTTGACGCCTATGTACTCAAATACACCTGTAACAACTTCACCGTCAAGCTTGAATTCAAGAGTAAAGGTAAAAGGCAGATCTGTCTGGCCGGCGTTGCCGGCGACCAACTTGGACAGCGTCAAATTGCCCAATTCTTCCTCTTCTTCGAAATTGCGGATTGTAATAGGATTGCTCTGACCCTCAACGGTCACAGTCTTGTCTGCCAGCACGGTCACGTGGTACTCCGTCTCGTTCTGGGCATAACCGCTGGGAACCTGGGTTTCTTTCAGGATATAGTTGCCGGGCGCAAGGCCGTAGAAGGCGACCTGGCCGTCAACATCTGTTACTTTTTCAGCTTTGACCGCCGCCATACTCCCATCTTCATGGGTGAAATAAAGAGTAAACTGGACCCCCTCCAAAGGCGTCTCACCATCACTGGTGGTCTTGTAGATGATGATGAATGCGCTCCGTTTCATGGTCGCAGAGCCGTGGCTATCCAAGACATTAAAACCGTCCGAATCGGTTACACCGCCGACTTCCTCGGAGATCAGATGGACTTCATTGCTGACGTAGCCCGGTACGCCCGTGATATCCGTCAGGTAAACCAAACGGTAGGCCCTGTCGCTGTAGGGGAACATGAATGTCATGAGCCGGGTTTCGGGATCGTAGGAGATGTATTCCTCATGGTCTGCCTGAGACAGTACTGTCCCCGCTGAATAATTGCCCGCTGAGTCCAGGATCAGTTCGGTCACTGTAATATTGCGATTGCCTTCCGAGTCAAGCCAGATCAGATTACCGTTGGAGTCGGTTCGCAGGTCAATGCCCGCAGGTATCTGATCTTCCCAGCCTATATCGACCGGCCGCTCCATGGGCGTGTACTCGATGGTCCAGCGGGCAACACCCATGCTGTCATCGACGAAAACGGTCTTATGGAGAATGGTGCCGTCGACGACAACATCCTGGAAAACCGTTTTGCCCGGTGTCCATGTGGTCGACTTGATGTTAAGCGTGTTGCGTTCGGTCGTGGGCTGATTCTCGAGCAGGTAGCCATCCAGCGTATCCAGGGTCGGCCGGGCCTTGATCAGCAGTACGTAGGGTGTCTTAAGGCCAGGGAAAGTGAAGGCCGCTGTCTGGGGGTCGCCCGTACGGTTGAAGCTGGCGGTAACGATCCCGTCGTTGACGTCTAAATCGATGGGGCTGCCGTTGGCGACCAGGGATCCCGTGGCAGGGCGGTTGCCCCCGCTTTGGAAACTTCCGCCATGATAAAGGAGAAAATCATCCCCACTTTCAAAGGGTACAAATTCCCAACCCTCAGGCAAGGTATCGGTAACCGTAACGGGGCCGAATCCGCCGGGGGGATCCGTCAAAACATTCTCAAAGTCAAGGCTTGAGGCATTGATATTGAAACGGAAGATGACTTCCTTATAACCATAGTGGAAGCCATTATTGACATTGATGGTCTTGTTGTTGGCATTGATGGTTTTTTCGTCATCATGATCATTGTCGACTTCGTCCCGGTGAAGCAATTCCTTGGACAAAATCTGGTTATTGAATCTTGCATTGGCCTGAGCCGTGGAAATCCGGCTGGTCCCCGAGGTCAGGGTCGCCGTATTGTAAACTCTTGTCGGATCAGCGGTCGTGCTGTTGCCTGCCAGGATAGCGGGATCAAGAACCTGGGTGGTGAATTGAATCTTGTTGACGGTGTCATTTTTGAGACCGGTGGCCTTAATCAGGGTTCCGATGTGATCCGTACCATTATAAAGTTCAATTGCTGTCACAGTCAGATGGCTGCTGCCCGTAGCGGCCACAGCGGTCCCTGTTACATATTTCTGACCGTTGCTGCGGGCGACTCCGCTTGTCCCGATGGACAGGCCGGTCGGCCAGGCAGGTGTTGTCCCTCCCGACGATGTCACAGCGGCCAAGAGGTCGGCATTCGTTGTAGCCGCACTATGGACGATTAAGTCATAAATAGTAAGGGCGGCCAATTGATCGACGGTCCCTTGGTGGGCCAGGTTGACAGAGACAGTCCAGGGGATCTGGTGGGTCGTCATATCGACGGTTCCAGCCGCCTTGGTCATGGCTTTGTAGCCAGTTCCGACCCCGGGGTTACCTGTCCCTCCGCTTCCGGAAGTGCCGCCGCCTCCAGTCCAGGTTACGGTGGCCCTGTTATTGAAGGTGCTTTCGTCGACCACAAATCCGCTTGCCGGAGTGGGTACCTGCGTGACGATGAGCAGACGGCCCTTACCCTGGAAGTTGCCGATCTCATATTTACTGTTAGCAGGAACAGCAGACCAGGTCTTATCGGGGCTTGTCGGCCAGGTTGAGGTGCCTTCATCATAGACATACCAGTTGGCAGACACGAAAGTCAGACCCGCGTTCAGGACGTCGGTGATGATCAAATCGGAAAGAAGGCGTCCGGCGCTGTCTACATCAACCGTCCAGATAATGGTTTGGTTAGCTGGGTTGTAGACACCGTTTGTGATGGCTGTAGCAGCTGTTCCGCCGGTCTTCGTGAACTGAGGCGCGGGGACGGAAACGGTTCCCCTGTCAAAGGTCACGGGCTTGCCGTCTTTTTGAAGGCGGCCCGTGTTGGCAACCGTACCGCCGTTTGTCAGGATGTTGTTGCTGACCTTTGTCTGGAAGGTAATGGTCTGGGGCGAAGTGCTGTTGGCTGGAAATTCATAAGAAAGGCTGCCCGCAGCGTTGGGTGCCAGACTTGCATCAAGCGAAAAAGAACCCGCTACAAAAGCACCTACATTGGTCAGGTCATCCGTAAAGATATAACCGGCCAGATCAATGGGAGCAGGTGGGACGGTATCTTTGATGCCCGTGATGACAACGGTCCAGGTAATGGCGGAGGCATCCGCGCTTAGAGCTCCTGTCTTTTCCATGGTGTAGGTGATGGTGTCACCCGGGAAAAGGAAGTCTACCTCTTTCTCCAGGATGCGAACTACCAGATTGCCTTCGTCGTCTTCTTCAGATTCACCGTTCCATACCAGGCGGGCATCGAATTCTGCGCTCACTCCCTCGTAGTATCCATTGAAGACATTATCGTCACCATCCAGGACGATGGCGGCGATCGCGTGCCCATTGGCGTCGTTAGCCAGGGTGACATGACCGACCAAATGGGTGTTGCCTTCATCATCCGTAAAGACAAGCTCAATCGTGCCAGATGGAATGGGGTCGAAAGAGAAGTGTTCGCTGAGAGTCAGGGGGATGGTGTCGCCCTTCTCAAAATAACTGCCACCGCCATCGCCGAGCACCGGTATGTCAAAGGAAACCTCTAACTCAAGCGGCTCGGTATGGCTCAGGTTGCCATTTTCATCGAAACCGGCCGTTATTGTAAAGTCCAGATTCCCCAACTCCGGGGTTCCCACCGCGCCAAGGACCTGGGTGCTCCTGGGTCCAAAGATCGGCGTTGCTGCCAAGAGAAGAGCCAGGACCAAGCTGATTACAGTTGTTCCCATCCTTCCCGTTTGTGTTTTTATCGTTTTCATAGTCGAACCCTCCGGCACTCATAAGCAACATGCAGGCTAAAGACCGGCCATTTCGGCCGGTGCTAAGTATTCTAACAAATGATTACAATATAATGACAAAAATATTGGACAGGGTAACAAAAGTTCTGACCAACAGGCTGAAACCGCCTATGAAAGACCCTTAGAGGGGTGCCAAACCAGGTCAAGGGCGGCAAAAAGAACATAAGCCGCCTGTTTTCAGTTATCAAGCTAATATAGCTTCTATAACACAACATATGAGTATTTGACCCTTTTCGAGTTACCATAAACTTAGAGGTTCGAGCCAATGATGAACAAAACGGAAAACAAATCAATTCCAAACTGGCTTTTAGCCGGGCTCCTGATCGCCCTCTTGCTCCTTCTCTCATCTTGCGGGGTAAAGAGTGATTTGCGCGATATTTCCGCAGATATCAGCACTCACAACATTTTGTTTAAGAGTGAGAGAGGCTTCGGCAATGATCGCTTGGACATATACGCTTTCTCCTTAAAGAAACCAGGAGACATAAGCGGCTTTCACAAGATGAGCGATGAGTCTGCCCAGTTCTTTTGGGATTTCCTCGTCATGATTGATATAGAAGCCATTAATGATCCATCCCAGGCATCCGCATTAATGGCCTTAAAAGCAGATATAAATAGGGTCAGACATCAGGAAGACGGGCAATATTTGTATATCGAATTGAATAATACCAGCAAGTTATATGTTTATAGTCCCGCTTTGAATACCGGTTATTGTTTAATTTTAGTGATTTAGGCCGGTAACATAAACTAATGCCAGGGATAAGAAAAGAGCTGTCTCATTACGAGACAGCCCATCTCTTGTGGTCAGCTGACAAAAAGATGCAGACGATTTAAGCGGAACGCTTATCCTCTGCGTTAGAAGATTTCGCGATCATAGGCATAAGGAATCAGTTCTGATGCCTTTACCTTTTTGTTGCCCTCGTCAGTTGGAATGATAACGTCACACAAGGGAGCATAATCGGATAGCATTTGCCTGCAGTTCCCACACGGGGGCAATATATCCCCATCTCCTCCAACAGCAACAATGCAGTCAAATTCACGTTCACCTGCCGTTAGTGCAGTGCCGACAGCAATAATTTCTGCACAAGCACCGTGATTAAGGTAAACATTAACTCCTAAATAGATATTTCCGTTTTTACACCTTACAGCGGCGCCGACGGTATGATTACTTTTTTCGAAATCGAAATTTTTCTTTATCACGTCTTGTGCTTTTGAAATAAGATCTAAATCCTCATCGTTCAAGGCTTTCAAGTGAATTCCCCCTGTACTATATTAATCATCCCCTTATATAACAAAAACCTGTCGTAAAAGCAATTTCAGCTTTTTCGACAGGTTTCGTCATATGGCGGAGAAGGAGGGATTTGAACCCTCGCTGGAGTTGCCCCCACTAACGGTTTAGCAAACCGTCCCCTTCGACCTCTTGGGTACTTCTCCGGGTCGTGCGCTTTTGGCGCTTAGCCATTATAGCATGTCAGAAAAGAATTTAAAGCCCGCCCGCGATGAAGGGGGCAGGCTGTTTCTATCGCTTTTTAGCTGAGTGAGACGGGAACTCTTCCAAGATCCCGCCTCACTCCATTTACTTAAAGATTGCTTGCCACAAAATCCCAATTGACAAGATCCCAGAACTTCTCGATGTAGGAAGGCCGGGCATTGCGGTAGTCGATGTAATAGGCGTGCTCCCAGACATCGCAGGTCAGAAGGGGCTTCTGGTCTTGGGTCAGCGGGGTGCCCGCGTTACTGGTGCTGACGATCTGGAGTTTGCCGTCTGCATCCTTGACCAGCCAGGCCCAGCCGGAACCAAAGGTGGTTGCCGCGGTCGCTGAGAACTTTTCCTTGAAGGCATCAAAGGATCCAAAGGCCTGCTCAATAGCTTCAGCCAAGGCTCCCACGGGTTCCCCGCCGCAATCCGGCGACAGGCAGTTCCAGTAGAAAGTGTGGTTGAAGACCTGGGCAGCGTTGTTGAAGATCCCGCCGCTTGACTTTCTGATGATCTCTTCCAGGCTCATGTCTTCAAATTCGGTGCCGGCGATCAGCTTGTTGAGATTGTTGACGTAAGCCTGATGGTGCCTGCCGTAATGGTAGTCAATGGTTTCTGCCGAAATGACCGGCTCAAGGGCATCTTTGGCAAAGGGAAGTTGGGGTAGTTTATGTTCCATAGTCATCCTCCTGGAAAGGCATGGCCGCCCATTTTGAGGGGGCGCATACGGTCCTCGTGCTCAGGATTGTCTCCCTCACACCTTTTATTTACTCTACTGTCTGCGGCCGATTCCTTCAAGTGCCGGATCGCTGGGTGAGCTATGTATCTTTTTCGGAGAATAGACACTGGATGCTGATCAAAGAAGAAAGCAGAAAGGATTGGCGATTTCATCCTGGTGGAAGGCCCGGATGGATGACCGGTACATTGCCTTGGCGTGAATGGCGTCATGCCAGATTAAGCGTCTGAGCACTTTGCGCAAAGTCCACGCCTCACTGTCGCTTCCATAAAAGACCGCGTTTTCAAGGTAAAGCTCCAGCTTTTCAAGCCTTTCAAAACCCTCCTGGCGGCCGGACAAAAGGGTCTCATTATGACGGAGGGGCAGGCCAATCCTGTCAAAATAGTAGGAGTTGACCCCTTTGACGTGTTGGTACATGGCCCGGGCTGTGGCGGGGAGCTGGCCATAGAAGGTCTCGCGGGCTTCCTTGAGAGGGAGGTCCGTGTCGGGAATCGAATCGTAAAGTGTCAGGAAATCCCTGGCCGACTTCAGGGCAAGGCCTTTTAGTCTAAGGTACTCCTCCTCTGACAAAGGCCGTCTTTCCGAATCGAAGAGGATATCTGTATCCGCGTCCTCGATGGCAAGCAGGCTTTCCTGGCTTTGCCTGATCCGGTATCCGGGATACGGATAGGGAGGCAAGGGTTCCCCGCTCCACAGCGCATAACGGGAAAGCTCGGCGGGGATTTTCGAAAGAGCCTGTTCCCTTATTTGTCCCCGGACCCAGGCTCCGGGATAGTCTTCCAGATAAAGGAGATGACCCTTAGAGTTGTATTCCTCGACAAGTGTAAGAAAAGGCTCGCTGCCTTTCATGATTCAGTCCCTCCCCTTTCCTCATTGACCAGAACTGTAAAGGATTCCGGAGGCTGCCTGATAAGAGATATGAGGGCAGCCGGGCGTATATCGTATTGATCAAGCTGGTCAACAGGCAGCCAGACAAGACGCTCTTGATCGCCGTCCATATTGACGCTGTGCGCATCAAAGAGCATCTGTTCAGGTGCTTTCATAAGGAAGATAAATTCAAGGGTGTGACAGATTTTCCCGTCGATTGAACCGTAAGTACCCTGAAAGAAGTTCTGGATAAGGCAGAGAAGGCGGTCAATCTGGAAGTCAATTCCCGTTTCCTCCCGGACTTCCCGACAGACTGCGCCTTCGATGGTCTCACCAAGCTGGACTGCCCCGCCAAGAGAGTAATAATGGCGCGCAGTCTCCCCATACATGAAGAGCGCTTGGCCATCTGCCACGATCAGAGCGCCCGTCCTGTACCGAAACCAGTTATCCGCGTGAGTGAACGAGCAATCGACCGCTGTCATGTTTACCACCCTCCCTTCTCATTATATCCATGTCATCCCCTTGGCAACCCTTCCCCCTCGACACCTTGAACCTGTTTGCAGATGGTCTGGCTTCTTGATAGCATAAAGACAATAACAAGTCTGAGGTGCACCCGTGATTGTTTAAGAACCAATTGATTCATTGACCTGCCTCGGCCAGTATGGCCGATGACACTGATTCAGGAGTTCTTATGCTGCATGTTAAAGACTTGACCGTCAGCCGGGCACGTGACGGTTACCCTCTTATCTCAAATCTCAATTTCAGTCTGCAAAAAGGTGACAAGCTTGCAATAATCGGGGCCGAAGGGAACGGCAAAAGTGCCCTGCTTCGGGTTATTTGTCGGCCTGATCTTGCAGCCTCCTATCTGCAATGGTCCGGGACGGTTACCCATCAGGCCTGGCGGCTTGGCTACCTGGAGCAGGAATGTCCGCAAGAGCTGCTTGAAGCAAAGGTCTCGGATTATTTATTGCCCCATTTGTCTGACGCAGAACTATTCCGGCAAGCAGGCCTCATGGGCCTGGACACGGATTTGCTTTATGCTGCCCGGCCCTTTGCCAGCCTGTCCGGAGGTGAACGGATGAAGCTTCGGCTTCTTGGCCTGATCCTGGATCGGCCGGATATCTATGTCCTGGATGAGCCGGCCAACGACCTGGACCTGGAAGGGATTGCTTATGTCGAATCACTGATCCGGGAAGTTCCTGAGCCCGTGCTTTATGTCTCCCACGATGAGACTCTTCTTGATCGGACGGCAACCAGCATTCTCCATATTGAGCAGATTTGGCGGCGGACGGAGGCCCGGGCAACCTACAGCGGGCTGGGCTTTCGCGAATACCGGGAACAATTTCTCTATAACCATGAAAAACAGAACCAGCTGGCTGCTAAGGCAGAGGCGGACTACCAGGACAGACGGAAGAGGCATCTGGAAATCCAGGATAAGGTCCACCGGGATCAGATGAATATAAGCCGGGGAGACCCCGCGGGAGGCAGGCTCCTGAAAAAGAAGATGCATGCAGTGAAATCAACCGGCCGCAGGATGGAGCGGGAGTACGAAGACCGCATCAGGCGGACGGACAGGGAAGATGACGTGGATTTCTTTCTTGCGGATATGCCGGGACTGCCCAAGGATAAGGAAGTGCTTCGCCTGGAGCTCCCGGAACTTCGGGCTGGGGATCTTCTTCTGTCCGAAAATATCCAGCTCCATGTTGGAGGGACCGAACGGATCGGCATCACGGGAACAAACGGCTGCGGCAAGAGCACCCTCCTGGCTCATATCTATTTTCTTCTATCTGAAAGAAAGGACGTGACTGTTTTCTATTTCCCTCAGGATTGGAGGCTTTTTACAGAGGATCAGGCAAGCGCCCTGGAATTTCTGGATCCTGCAGGTTCTCAGAAACTTCGGCAGGAAGCATCCAATCTCCTGGGCAGCCTAAACTTTTCAAGAGAAGAAATGCTCCGGCCGCCATCAACACTTTCAGGCGGCCAGAAGGTGAAACTGGCTTATGCGAAATTGCGTCTGACCAAGCCCAATGTTCTGCTCCTTGATGAAGCCACCCGTTACTTATCTCCCCTGAGCAATCCGGCCTTCAGAAGAAGCCTGGCCGATTTCCCGGGCGCCATGATCAGCATTTCTCACGACAGGGCCTTTCTGCGGGAGATCTGTGACCGGGTTCTTCGGCTGACAAAAAAAGGATTAATCGTTGAGGATCCGGACCTTTATGGAGGATGAGGACAAAGGGCCGCTTATCCCCCCCCCCCTTAAAATTTACTAGCATGGATCGGATCTAGTAGAGGGAGCGAGGGTCAATCACATACTGGTTGTGAAGTCACCCTCCGTGGACGAAAAAACTGTCCCTATCGAAGCAGCGTGCAAGCAGTATACCTATCCTCTTGAATAGGCGCGATTTCCACTTCTCCTTGGCGCTTTGAAATGAAAGCTATGGCAAAAGGTCAAGATATTCAGATCTGGCCTTCATTGAATGAATAATCAGTTCGTCTCCACTGGCGAAAATCAAGACAACCAGTTCAAGTAATCTCCCTGACATATCAAAGCCAAGCCGAAGTTCCCTCTGCGGCTTTTCACCGTTCAAGGGCTCAATCCATAGGGGCCAATTTGCGGCATGCAGATTGTCTTCCGGGTCTATACCATGTTTTAAGGCAGAAGAATGGACGGCCAGACTCATGCGAATAATCGCTGCCGAATAAATTCGGACCGTGACAGCTTATCTTCCGCAGCCCTCTGGTCCAGGTCTTCAATTTCTTGTGAAGTTAACCTAATGGCAATGACCTGGCTCGGAAGGGCTCCTCTTCCCGGGCGGCCTCGGCCGCGCTTTTTTAAAGCTTGCGTGTCATAGCCTCGTTCAGCTTCATCTGCCCATTGAGCGATTAGTTCTTCCGTAATAGGTTTTCCTTTAATTTTCTTGTCCATGTGATTATTGTAATACGAAAATAAATTTGTTGTCAAGGCACGTTTTCGTTTTATTAGCGTCACAGATGAACACGCTATTGTTGATTTTCCGGAGTCAGAAAATGACTAGTATCAAGCTATTATCAATGAGATAATAAAAGCCCTGCAATATCTATATTACAGGGCATGTCTGGCGGAGAGAGCGGGATTCGAACCCGCGGAGGACTTGCATCCTCGCCGGTTTTCAAGACCGGTGCCTTCAGCCAACTCGACCATCTCTCCGTATCATCCGGCAAGCTCTGTCAGTCTACAAAGGAAGGGGGTGAATGTCAACGCAGGTGGGCTCAGATGGCGGGTGCGGGCAGGGGACGGGTCCGGTACGCAGGCAACATTTCACACGGTCACCACAATTATAGATTATGATAGCTTTCACAAGGTCATCCGCCCTCATTATGGTGGGCGGACTGAACCAGACAATGATTACGATTTGAGGATGAATGCATGCAACAAAGTCACGATGACGATCGCGACAAAAAAGAAGTTCTCCTGGAGGACGATGAGGCCCAGTTGGATGAGAGGGATGAGGCTGAAGAGATCTCTGACCAGGCACCCAAACGGCCGGTCCGATCCAACCGTCATGTAGCGCGCCATACGACGCGGACCAGCGGCGTTTTGCCGCTTATTCCCCTGCGCGGTATGGTCATCTATCCGGGCGTCCTTCTCTCCTTTGATATTGGCCGCGAGCAGTCGGTCCGGGCTCTCCGCCAGGCAATGGCCGGAAGGCACGAGCTTGTTTTGTCCTGCCAGACCAGCCTGGAGCCTTTTTGGCCGACTCCCGACCAGATTCACCGGGTAGGGACACGGGTTTTCATCCGCCAGGTCCTGGAATTGCCTGACGATTCCATGAAGATTTTGGTCTACGGATTGGAGCGGGTTGAGATTGACGATTATGTCAACGACAGCCCCTTCTACGAAGTCCGCTATCACTCGCTTTTGACCAGTGCTCCGGAGAGAACACCTCAGCTCGACGCTTCCATGCGGCTCATGATTGATCTATTCCAGCGTTATGCGGCCATCACCGACCGGATCGCCCCGGAGGCCGTCGCTTTGGTGCGCCACGAGGCTGAGCCGGGACACGCGGCCGATGTCATTGCGGGCCAGCTGTCCATTCGTTTCGATGAGCAGCAGAAAATTTTGGAGACTACCTCGGTTCACGACAGGATCAAGATGATCCTGCGCTTCCTGCACCGGGAGATTCAGCTGGCAGAGCTGGAGCAGAAGATCGCCTCCCAGGTTCAGACCCAGCTGGAGAAGAACCAAAAAGACTATTTCCTGCGCGAACAGATGCGGGTTATTCAGGAAGAACTGGGCGATGATTTTGACGGGGAAGAGGAAATCGACTCCCTCAGGGAACAGCTGAGCAAGTCGACTATCCCTGCCGACTACAAGCCCAAGATCGAAAAAGAAATTGACCGGCTGGAACGCCTGCCCTCACACTTCCCTGAATACGCCACCCAGCGGACCTGGGTGGAGACTCTCCTGGAGCTGCCCTTTGGCAGGATCGATCAGGAGCGCCATGACCTGACCCGGGCCAGAAAGATATTGGACCGGGATCACTACGGCCTGGACAAACTCAAGCAGAGGGTCATGGAATACCTGGCCGTCCGCAAACTCCTGGTCGAAAAAAAGGGCGACTCGACTTTGAAGGGTCCCATTCTTTGCTTTGTCGGGCCGCCGGGAACCGGTAAGACATCCATCGCCAAGGCCATCGCTGAATCCCTGGGGCGTAAATACATCCGTCTGTCCCTGGGCGGCATCCGTGATGAGGCCGAGATCCGGGGTCACCGGCGCACCTATGTCGGTTCCATGCCGGGCCGGATCATCCAGGCTATCCGCCAGGTGGATACGGATAATCCGCTCCTGCTCCTGGACGAGATTGACAAGCTGGGCAGCGACTTCCGGGGGGACCCCTCCTCGGCTCTGCTGGAGGTCCTGGACCCCGAACAGAATCACTCCTTCCGGGATCATTACATTGAGATTCCCTACGACCTGTCCCGTGTCCTCTTTGTGACCACGGCCAATACGGTTGATACCATTCCCCATGCCCTCTACGACCGGATGGAAATTATCGAGGTGTCGGGTTACACAGAGGCCGAGAAGATCGAGATTGCCTTGAAGCATCTGCTGCCCAGAGAACGGAAGCAGCACGGACTCTCGGGCTCGGATCTCCAGGTTTCAAGGCCGGCCATGGCGGCCCTGATCCAGGGTTATACCCAGGAGGCCGGCGTCCGCCAGCTGGAGCGGGAAATGGCACGTCTCTGCCGTTGCGCCGCTATCGAGATTGCCGAAGCAGAGGGAAAGAAACATGCCATCCGGGTCACCCCCAAGAACCTGGTCGAACTCATGGGCAAGCCGCGCTATTTCTACGATATGGCCGACAAGGAAGATCAGATCGGTGTGGCGACGGGTCTGGCCTGGACCTGGGCAGGCGGCGACACCCTCATGATTGAAGTCAATATCATGCCGGGAACGGGCAAGCTGATCTTGACCGGTCAGCTGGGTGATGTCATGAAGGAATCAGCCCAGGCAGCTCTGACCTACATCATGAGCCGGTCGGGAACCTTGGGTCTGGATCCTGAAAAGACAAAAGAACGCGATATTCATATCCACGTGCCCGCGGGCGCCATCCCCAAAGACGGCCCCTCAGCCGGGATCACGCTGGCAACGGCCCTGGCCTCGGCTCTTACGGGCTATCCGGTCCGGCACGACCTGGCCATGACCGGCGAAGTGACCCTCCGCGGCCGGGTACTGGCCATCGGAGGCCTCAAGGAAAAAGCAGTGGCCGCCCACCGGGCAGGCATCCGGACGGTCCTGATTCCTAAGGACAATGAACGCGACGTGGAGGATATTCCTGAAACGGTGCGGACTGCCCTGGAATTCATTCCGGTCGGCCATATGGACGAGGTTTTGGAAAAGGCTCTGGTCCGGACCGGGAAAGCGGAAGCTCCCTGTCAATGCGACCCGGCCGTACCGGAGACTGAGGAAACCAAAGAAAAATAAGCCAACCGCTCGGGTTGGCTCATAATCGAGGCAGCACCCCGCACAGCAGGGGTGCTGCTCTTTTTTTAAAGCTGGATAAGGACGCGGGTGCCGTCTGCCGCATGAACATCAACCAGTGGGAGTCCGGGGTGATCCTTTTTCATATTGCATAGCAGGTCCTTTAATTCATTGAGCTTCTCATCAGGCAGGTTGGCCATGAAGGAATTGAAGTCAAAACCCGAATGCCTGTCCGTGCTTTTAATCTCATGGCGGATAAGTTCCTTGATTTCCTCCGGGTCTTTGCCCTCCAGAGCCTTCTTATGCTCTTTCAGATCCATGGCCCATTTGAGGCCCGGTGTCATGATCTCCTGGCTGTCTTCCAAGGTATCCTGTCCGTCCGGCAGATCTTCTTCCTTTTCCAGCCTGTCGGCCAGAGAGCGCCGGAAGATCTTCAGGGCAGTCTTGGAGAAGAGCAGCCGATTGGGAAACCAGAGCCGGATGCCCCTTTTCCCTTTCTGTTTAACGATCAGTTTCATGGCTGCCTCATCTCATTCGACGAAGATTTCGACGTGGTCGCCGTCAGCGGAATCAACTTCGACCAGCTTGCCCAGGACACCTACTTCGATCATGTCCAGGATCTTCTCCCATTCGATGCCAGCCAGATTGATGCCGTTGATATTGAAGGCATTGGCCCCGTCCGTTCCCTCCATAATCTTCAAAAGAGCCAGAGGCAGGTTGACCCGGACCTTGTCGCCGTCCTTGGAGTCAACGACGATTTTCAGGAGCATCTTATTGGGGTCTTTGCGATTTTCCGGCTCGATGTAGAGGGTCTCCGGCAGGGCTTCCCGTGAGAAGAGCTGGTCCAGTGTGACATTGAAGAGGGATGCCAGCCTGGGCAGTAAAGCAATATCAGGCATGCTGACACCGTTTTCCCATTTGGAAACGGCCTGGGCCGATACCGACAGCTGTTCAGCCAGCTGGTCTTGCGTCATTCCTTTTTCTTTGCGCCATTTGGCGATATTGTTTCCGATGATTTGCGGATCCATGGTGTGCCTCCTATAGCATGTTTGCTTACTTCATCTGATGTTCCCGGCATAGACCCAGGAGTTCTGCCTGCTTGGGGATGGGGGCCCTTGAAGGATTCAGGTACCTGTGGTTTAAGGCGGCTTGTTTTGACCCGGAAAGAATCCTGCCGGACTCTGCCCGTGCGGGTGCAAGTCCCATCGGCCATAAGGCTTCGCAAATTGCGATCTTGTATCCGTTCATTGCCTTCCCCTTCTTTCGTTGTTTTCATGTCAAGCCTAGCCGGAGCCAGCACGGGTCTGAAGGGGGCAGCGGTTGTTTTTCTGAGAATAACACAACCGACAGTTGGGTTCGTTGTATCTTGTTGGTTGAATCAGCTTTTTGAAGCGCTTAGGCTCCAGCCTGTCAGTATTCACAGGAAGAGACAGGGGTGGATTAATTCTTTTGATTTGAGAGAGATACGAGAGAGGTGCAAGGCGGCAATAGGAAGGGGACCGCCCTCCCTAAAGGTACGGTCCCCTGGTCCGGTCCATGAGTAAGCTTATTTTTTCAGTGTGATGCGGGTGTGTTCATCAGCGGGCTGAATATCCGCGACCGTCCAGCCCTTGGATTTGGCAGCGCGGCTGACGTTTTCCCGCGCGGTCTCTGTATCCACCAGAACAAGGATCTCTCCCTCCTGGACTTCCTTGATTTTATTCAAAGTTAAGATAACGGGTTGGGGACAGGAGAGTCCCCGGGCATCAACTTCCTGGTTCATTCGACATTCCTTCCTAGAGTCTGACTTTCTCACGCATGGTAAATCCAATCAGCAAACAGACCGCAAAACCAATGGCCAGCGCTGTGATTCCGCCGGAAGTTACTCCGGCAGCCGAAGAGGCCAGGCCGAAGTTATGGGCAAAAGCGGAGCCCACAACCATGCCGACCACGAAAACCGCGGCGTCCGCGTCACCTTCACCGGACAGGAAGAGCTGGCGGCCGGGGCAGCCCCCCGCCAGGGTGAAGGCAAGTCCTGCCAGAACCATGCCGGCGAAATTCCAAATATGCATGGTGTGGGCAACCGGCTGACCGACAAATCCGGGATTGAACTGCTTGAGAATCAGATTCATGACAAAGGCAGCCAGGGTAAAGGCGGCCAGACCTGTAAAGAGGTGGGTCTGCTTGAAGAGAATCAGATCCCGCACGGAGCCCATGGTGCAAAAACGGCTTCTTTGAGCCAGGACTCCAATAATCAGGCCTGCCGCCAGAGAGATGATCAGAGGGGCGTGCATGGAGCCGGGGCCTTCAAGGCTGTAGAAGAGGACACCGGACTTTTCCTGCCCCGCAACCTGCGGATTAAAGAGCATGAGGACAAGCAGGCCGGCCATGATCAAAGGGAAGATCCAACCGACAACCGGGTAAGTCTTGCGGGCCGCTCCCAGATTGAAGCCCTTCTTGAGGAAGAGGGTCCCGATCCAAATGCCGACTGCCAGACCGGCGATACCCAAAAGAGCATTCCAGTCACCGCCCGCCAGGCGCAGCAGGGCCCGCCAGGGACAGCCCAGGAAGATCAGGGCGCCGATCATGGAGAAGAAACCCAGCATGAAGCGGACCAGAGGAGCGGATCCTGCCCTGGGTTTGAATTCCTTGAAGAGATAAGCCGCGACAAAGGAACCCAGGACGAAGCCCAGGATTTCAGGCCGCAGGTACTGGACTGGCGCGGCCCGATGCATACCCAGGGCCCCGGTCGAATCCCGGATAAAACAGGCAACACAAATGCCCATATTGGCGGGATTTCCCAAAAGTTGAAGCAGGGCTGCGATGATGCCGATTAAACCGCCGGACACAACGATTCCCCACCTGGTTGCCAACACGTTCTTCACAATTTCTACCTCCTGAATAAAGGCCATTCATACCCAAACGAGTGGATTCATGGCCATCATAGGCGTATAGCCAAACCATGTAAAATTGAAGCTGCCTATGAGGCAGGCGCTTCTGTATTGAGAATATCTATTAAAAAAACAGGATAGGTGAGGCTTCAGAAAAAGTTCAAGCCGGGTATCCGGAATTGTAATAAGATGACAGGGGAGCAAACTTATGGATTTTCATCAACTCAGGATCTTTATGGAAGTTGCCAGACAAAAGAGCTATACGCGGGCGGCTGAAAATCTTTTTCTCAGTCAGCCCACAGTCAGCATCCATATCAAAAAACTGGAAGAAGAGCTGGAGGTACCCCTCTTCAAGAGGGTCAAGGCAGGCTTTGAATTGACGGAGGCTGGCAAGGTTCTCTTCCATTACGGCCAGGAACTGCTGGCGACCAAAGCAGAGGCGCTTTCCGCCATTGAAAAGGGAAGCGGGACCGTCAAGGGACACCTGCAGATCGCTGCCAGCAGTGTGCCAGGCGCCTATCTTCTGCCAGGACTCTTGCGCGATTTCTGCCGTCTGCATCCCCAGGTGACTTTTTCCCTTCTCCAGCGGGATACCGGGCAGGTCCTGGAGAGTATCCGCGATTATACCTGTGACCTGGGTTTTATCGGAGAGCCGGGGCCCAGGAGCCAGTTGGAGCAAATCAAACTGGCTGAGGATGAACTCATCCTGGTCGCGGCCCCCTGCCTGGCAGCGGAAATCCCTTCTGCAGAGAAAGCGGAGGGAGAACTGCCGGGAGTCCTGCTTAATGACTGCCTGGATCTTCCCTTTCTTCTTCGTGAACCGGGCTCTTCGACCCGCCAGGTCTTTGAAGATGCCCTGAAAGACCAGGCAGCCTCCAACGAAAATCTTCGGGTTATCGGCTACCTGGAAAGCCAGGAAGCAATCATTGAAGCGGTCAAGGCCGGGCTGGGGTTGACGGTCATTTCCGCCAGGGCCGTCCGCGACGAACTGGAGACCGGCCTCCTCAAGGGTTATCGCATTAAAGACTTTTCACTCAAGCGGCATTTTTATCTGGTCTTTCGAAAGGAAAGCGTTCTTTCCCCTTTGAGCCGGGCCTTCTTCGAATTTGTTCGCGGGGAACTTATCGGTCCGGCCGAATAAAAGGCGGCTGGATCTCTTCTGAAAGAAGCAGGCCATACTTGTCCGGCCTGCGGTAAGCGTTGCCGTGGACCTCCGCCTCCCGATAAATCCGCATCTGATCAAGTGGGAAATCTGCAAGAAAAATCCCTTCTTCTTCACCTGCTTCCAGAATCAGGGTATCGCGGGAATCAGCTCCGCCGGGTGGGTAGACCATGCCGTCAAAGGCATTGGAATGGCCGTTGCAGTCGGGTTGACCCATGGGGTAATTGGCAGTCGCAATCCCCAGCATGTTCTCAAAAGCCCGTGCCCGAAGCTGTGAAATCCGGTTGATCTCCATGGGACAGGCATTGGGGACCAGGATGATCTCGGCTCCCTTGAGCATGAGAATCCGGGCGCTTTCGGGGAATTCCCGGTCGTAGCAGATCATGGCGCCGATCTTGACGGGACCTTTGGCGGTGTCAAGATCGCAGACATAAAAGTCATCACCAGCCGTCAAGAGCCCTTCCTCTTCATCAAAATTACACAGGTGGACCTTGGCATAGCGGAGGGCCAGGCGGCCCCGGCGGTCAAAGAGGCAAAGGGTGTTTCGGGGTGATGGCTGCCAGCTCTCAAGAAAAGTCAGGCCGATGGCCAGATCCAGTTCCCGGGCCAGGTCAGCAAAGGCCGTCACAAAGGAGCTGTCAGATGAGATGGCATCCGGGAAGCCGCCGGCTTCCTGGCGGATCCGGTAGCCCGTACTCCACATCTCGGGGAAGAGAGCCAGGTCAGCACCTTGCTTCTTTGCCTGCCGGCAGGCGTCGAGGCCTTTTTGCAGGCTTGCTTCCAGCTTGTCACCCGGCAGCAGCTGGAGGAGGGCGACTCTGAACGGATCAGGCATAGGGGCATCCTTCATTTTCTGGCATCAAGGATTTGCCAGGATGAAACCCTTGACGGCCAATCCGATTTGGGTCAGGCGCTCATCGTTTATTTCGAGGATCATGCCGCTGTAAGGGGCGAATTCCGACAGACCCAGTTCTTCATAATCCGGAGCAGGGGAAAAGACCCTTTCCAGGATGTCTCCGCTTTCCAGATCCATGCGAAAAAAAACGCGCGGGCCGTCCAGGGCGCCGGTGACGCTGCCGGTCGCGACCGTGACATGAAACTCCAGACTTGTACCGTCCGAGGTCAGGTTGGCGCCGCCCTCGTTAATGTAGCCGTAAGCTTGGGTGGCAAATTCAGGGAAGGCCCGCAGATTGGCAAAATAGAGGCTTCCAGTCTCCAGGCTCATGTATTCAGCCAGGGAAGCGTCAAAGGGGGGCAGAGGATCTGTCCCGGGGGTGGTTTCAGGGGGAACTGTCCCGGAGGACGAGCTTGTTGGCTGACTTGCCGGGGGCGGGGGATCCGTTTTGGTACAGGCGGCAGGAAGCCAAAGCAAGAGGCAGAATCCCGCCAGAAGCAGGAGAGCTGCCGCAGCTTTCAGCTCTTTTCGATTCTTCATATTTCTCCTCTTTCCTTGTGCCCGCCCTTATAGAGCCGGCCGGTATCAGTAGCTGATCTCGCTTTCCAGGAAGGTGCCCTGACGGAGGTCTTCAAAGACTTTCTTGATTTCCGCCGCCGTATTCATGACAATGGGGCCGCCCCAGGCAATCGGTTCATCCAGTCTCTGTGAGCTGATGAAGAGGATCTGAGCTCCCTGGTCCAGGGCCTTCATTGTAACCCGGTTTCCGGCTGTCAGCTTAACGGCTGTTTTTTCCTTGACTGGCTGGCCGGCAATCTCTGCGTCACCTGACAGGGTAAAGGCCATGACCGACCGGTCCGCCTCTGTCTCCAGGGTCAGCGTGGCTCCTGCTTCCAGATGGATGTCGTAATAATCCAGGGGCAGGTACTTGCCCTTGTAGCCTTCGTGGTCCAGGTAGCGGCCGGCCAGGAGGCGAAGTTTGCCGCCATCAAAGGTGATTTCAGGGATGGTATCAGTCTTGATGCTCTGATAGGCCGGCGGAACCATCTTGTCCCTGGCGGGCAGATTGAGCCAGAGTTGAACGCCCAGGAGGCGTTCGGAGTCAGGGAGCATCTCTTCATGGAGGATACCGGATCCGGCTGTCATCCACTGAACCTCGCCGTCGCCGATGGTATCCTCATGTCCCAGACTGTCGCGGTGGGTCATGCGGCCTTTGTAGACATAACTGATGGTCTCGATACCCCGGTGGGGATGGAGGGGGAAGCCGGCCCGGTAATCTTCAGGGTTGGCACTGTCGAAGGAATCCAGGAGGAGAATGGGGTCGTAGAGGTCAACCGTCCGGTTGCCCAGAACCCTTACCAGGCTGACGCCTGCGCCATCCCGGGTATTATAGCCTGTGATCTGGTGATCAATGGTTCGTTCCATCAGGGGATCTCCTTTTCAAAAAAGTATTGATTCGAATCTTCCGGCGCCTGCCGGCGGTCCTGCTCCGTATAGGAGCGCAGGGCAGAAGCGACGGTAATCCGGTAGCTTTCAAAATAATTGTCGCGGCAGGTTTTTTGAGTCAAGCGGTGGTCCATCTGCTGCCGCCAGCGGTCAATGGATTCCAGGCTGTCCCAGACCGAAAGGCTGAGCAGCTTGCGCTGATCGGCCAGACTCTGGAAGCGTTCGGAAGAGAGGAGGCCGCCGCTTGAAAGGAGTGTCTCCTTCAAGCCGGCAGCCAATTCCAGGTACTGATCCATAAAGGCTTCCCGGACGATAACTTCAAAGACAACCAAAAACATGGCAGGCTTTTCCTCCCTTGCAGGTGAACAAACGGCCGCTCAGGCCATCTGCTTATTCCTCGCTCAGAAGCGTCTTACTTCCTTCCAGCTCTCTTAAGCCGGAGATTTCCTCGGTTACCTCGACCACGCCCAGGTAGTCTCCCTGGCTGTCACGGACGGCGTAGTAGCGGATAAGGATGAAGAGGCCGTCTTTTTGGATCCAGAAGTGTTCCTCGTCCTTTTGGCCTGACTTGAATGAGTCGATGACCGCCATGACCCGGTTCAGGCTCTTGGGCGGATGACAGTCTTCAACCAGTCTGCCGATGACGGTCCGGGTCCGGGGGAAGACGCGGTGCTTGCCTTCACTGAAGTACTGGACCCTGCCTTGGGCGTTGACGTAAGTGATATCTCCGGGCAGGGTGTTGAGCACGGCTTCCAGCTCGTGGACGCTGAAGGCCCCGCTGGGGAGTTCAATCTCCTTGCCGTCTGCTGTCCGGCTGCCGCTTTCCCCTTCGCCTTTCAGCCAGGTTGCCATGTCGGAAGGGCTGGCACCTTCAATGCCTGCGGCGAAGGCAAAGCCGTACTGATCGCTTTCGCGGGCAACAACCTTCCAGTCCTCGTCGGTCAGATTGTCCAGCAGCATGGGCTTGAGAATCTCATTCTCCTTGTGAATCATACCCCGGACTTCGTATTCCATCTCCGCCAGGAGGCGTTCATCTTTTTCCCCGGCTTCTACTTTCGCCAGTGCGCTCTTTATGAGGTCGCGGATCTCATCGTCTTTGCCCCACATGACCTTGGGGGGCGCCATGATGCCGTTTCGTTCCAGGTAAGGGAAGATGAGGTTTTCCTTGCGGGCGTAATGGCGGTCCAGTTTGCTCAATTCCTTGAGGGCCCGGACGAAGGCCGCCTGATCACCGGTTGAAAGAAACTGACTCTTGGCCTGGGCGTAGTCGCCGTCCAGGAAGGCTTCCAGGCCGTCATTCTCTTTGTAGAAGACGGTCAGGGGGTGCCCCATGACGGGATCGACAGCAGCCACGGTGACGTTTCCTTCAACGACCGCGGCATGCACGTTGCAGAGTCTTTGGATTTCCGTGACCGGCATCCCGCTCTTGATCAGCTCCGCTTCGGCGGCAATGATCTCGCTGGCATCGACTGTTTCGAAGGTCTCCAGGAACTCTTTGCGGACGTCCTCAACGGAGGCGCCCTCACTCAGTTTCCGTAAGATATTTTTTAAGGCTTCTGCCTGGTTGCTTGGTTTGGACATATTGCCCCTCCTGTTCTGTTTGTTCGAAGGTCTCCAAATCCATGATAACCGAAGGCTTTGCACAACCTGATACAGGTGTTCCCGTTGGGGCGCCTGACGGCTGGCAATTCTGATTTTTACAGGTTTTTCCCCGGTCCGTCTAATTGAGAGCAGTCAGAAAGGCTTTCAAAAGAGCGGGAAGGTCGCCGGGATTGCGGGAAGTGATCAGGTTTTTGTCGATGACCGCCTCCTGATCAAGCCAGGTGGCTCCGGCGTGAATCAGGTCGTCCTTGATGGAGAAGAAGGAGGTCATCTTCCGGCCGGTCAGGTCCAAGGCGGAGGCCAGGAGCCAGGGCCCATGGCAGATGGCCGCAATGGGCTTGCCCAACCGGTCGAATTGGCTGACCAGGTCCCGGGTGGCCTGGGAGCGCCTCATATAGTCGGGCGAGAAGCCACCCGGAATGAAGAGGCCGGCATAGTCCTCGGCCTTGATTTCCGCTGAGCTGTGGGTGCTCCTGGTGGGGAGACCGGACTTGCTGGTGTAGACCGTATCTTTCTCGCTTCCGACCAGGTGGACGATATACTCTTCCCTGAGCCGGTGATAGGGGTAGATCAGTTCGTGTTCGTCATAGAGGTTTTCGACCAGAAGAGCGATTTGTTTCATTGTGACCTCCCTTTAAGACTAAAAGTCCAGTTCAAGCAGGACCGGGGTATGATCCTGCCTGGGACCGGAGTCGATCATTTCGGATTTGCGGACCTGGTTTTTGATCCGGTCGCTGACAAGCCAATAATCGATTCTCCAGCCGGCGTTATTGATCTTGCTGGTACGGGCTCTTTGGGCCCACCAGGAATAGACACCTGTCACATCGCCATGCAGATGGCGGAAGGTGTCGGTGAAGCCTCTGGCCAAAAGATCGGAGAAGCCCTGCCGCTCCTCGTCGGTGAAACCGGCTGAACGGCGGTTGCTCTCGGGATTGGCCAGATCAATCTCCTTGTGGGCCACATTGAAATCGCCAGTGGCCACAACCTGTTTCCTGCTGTCCAGGTCTGCCAGATAGCTGGCATAGCAGCGGTCCCAGACCTGGCGTTCCTGGAGACGGGCCAGGCCTTCGCCGGCGTTGGGCGTGTAGACCTGGGTTAGAAAGAAATCGTCGAACTCCAGGGTGATGATACGGCCTTCCCGGTCCATGGTCCCCGGCGCCCCGATCAGCGGATACTCAACGGTCGGGGTCAAGTGCTCTTTATAAAGGAAAAGAGTGCCGGCATAACCGGTCCTTGCCGGTGCCTGCGAACTGTTCCAGACCAGCCGGTAACCTGGAAACCAGTGGTTGAGACCCTCCAGATGTTTGGCCGTGGGGCCTCCTTCCGGCAATTTGGTTTCCTGCAGGGCAATGATCTCCGGGTCGTGGTCCCGGATGGTCCCCAGGACCTCCTGAGACAGGAGAGCCCGGTCCGAGGTGCCCGTCAGGGCAGCGTTGACGGAATCAATATTCCAGGATATGAATTTCAATGGTTTTCCCCTTCAAGCGGGCCTTGCAAGGCCCGGATTACTCAAGGCTGATGGCTTCAGTTGGGCAGACTTCCGCGGCTTCCGTTGCCGCTGCTTCCAGCTCAGGGGTTACTTCCCCGATAACGTGAGCCAGGCCGTCGTCACCCATTTCAAAAACTTCCGGGCAGACGGACTCGCAAAGACCGCACCCGATGCAAAGATCGTGATCTACACTTGCTTTCATCAAATCATCCTCCGCGCCTTGTACGCGCTAACAGATCTTCCCGCCCTTTCCCGGTCCGGAGATCAGGAAAGGCAGGCTGTCTTTAACTTATCACAGCCTGCCTTCCCAGTCGGTTTCTTTTACTTCACTTTATCTTTTTTGGCAGTCAGGGCATAAACCTTCAAAAACCACCCGGTGTCGCTCGATGCTGTAGCCGGTCTCAATCGCCATCTCTTCATCCAGCTCATCTGGATAGTCCAGGGGAGCGTCGCTGACAGCTCCGCAGCCCAGGCAGAAGAGGTGATAGTGCTTGTCCGGCCGGTATTCGTAACGATCCGAATCCGGCAGCTTGACCCGATGGAGCATGCCCATCCGGACCAGGACATTCAGGTTCCGATAGACCGTACTGCGGCTGATCCGGTCGTTGACGGCCCGGACATCCAGGTAGATCTGGTCGGCACTGGGATGGTCACTGCGCGCTTTAACAGCATCCAAAACCAGTTGGCGCTGCAGCGTGCTTGGCGGCTGTTTCATGTCAGGCACTCCTAGAGGGTCAGGGTCGCCTGGATCAATCCCTGATTATCCAGTTTGGCAAGCTCTTTGACCCGATCAAAATCCAGGCCGGCGGCTTTGGTGAAGCGTTCGCCATAGGCCGGGTCAGCCAGGTAACAGTGAGCCGCGTGCCGGTACTTAATGTTCTCGGTTACGCAGGCCATGTCGGCGACTGTGTTTTCGATCAGGATCTGTTTCTTGTCCTCGGTCAGGACGCGCCACAAATCTCCGCCTGCCCGGAAGCAGTCGTCGGTCGGGTCATCCTTGGGGTCATAGCGATACATGGCGCCTTCCAGGTCAAGCGGGGGCTCCATGACTTCCGGCTGAGCCGCCCAGATCCCCTGGCTGTTAGGCGTATAGGCCGGTGCGCTTCCATAGTTTCCGTCAACACGCATGGCTCCGTCGCGGTGGTACTCGTTGACCTGGACTTTGGCGCGGTTGACAGGGATGTGGTTGTGATTGACTCCCAGGCGGTAGCGCTGGGCATCTCCATAGGAGAAGAGCCTGCCCTGCAGGAAACGGTCCGGGCTGAAGCCAATGCCGGGGACGACATGAGCCGGGGTAAAGGCAGCCTGTTCGACTTCAGCAAAGAAGTTTTCCGGGTTGCGGTTGAGTTCCAGGACGCCGACCTCAATCAGGGGGAATTCGGCGTGGCGCCAGATCTTGGTGATGTCAAAGGGATTCTCGTAGTGGTTTTTGGCCTCTTCCTCGGTCATGATCTGCACATAGAGAGTCCACTTGGGGAAGTCGCCACGTTCAATGGCCTCGTAGAGATCCTTGCCGTGGTACTCGCGGTCCATGCCGTTGATCTTGGCGGCCTCTTCGTTGGAGAGGTTCTTGATGCCCTGCTGGGTTTTGAAGTGGAATTTGCACCAGACCCGCTCATTCTTCTCATTGTAGAAGGAGAAGGTGTGCTCGCCGAAGAAGTGCATGTGGCGGAAGGAGGCGGGGATGCCCCGGTCGCTCATGACAACGGTGATCTGGTGGAAGCATTCGGGCAGGAGGGTCCAGAAGTCCCAGTTGTTCTGGGCTGACCGACGGCCGGTATGGGGGTCGCGCTTGACGGCCCGGTTGAGGTCCGAGAAGTTGTGGACATCGCGGATAAAGAAGGTAGGGGTGTTGTTGCCAACCAGATCCCAGTTGCCCTCTTCGGTATAGAACTTGACGGCTACACCGCGGATATCGCGTTCACAGTCGGCTGCGCCCCGCTCCCCGGCAACCGTTGAGAAGCGGAGGAAGAGCTCTGTCTCTGCCCCGGGCTGCAGGACTTTGGCCTTGGTGTAGCGGGAGATGTCGTGGGTGACCGTCAGTTTGCCGTAGGCTCCCCAGCCTTTGGCGTGCATGCGCCGCTCGGGGATCACCTCGCGGTTGAAGTGAGCCATTTTCTCCATGAGCCATACATCCTGCATGACAACGGGACCGCGCGGGCCGGCGGTAATGGCATTTTCGTTATCGGCAACCGGAGCGCCGACTTCATTGGTCAGTTTCTTATAGTCTTCCATCATTAATTTCCTTTCTTTTGCTTATGTAAATATCCCTTGGCTGGGATATCGGCACCTATAAAGACAGACACATGACCAGGATCCAAAGGTAGGTCATGGTCTTGGGCAGCATGAGCATGCCCAGGGCGGGTATTTTTCTTGCCCAGAAAACAACCGGCAAGTAGAAGGCGAAGCTGAGGACAATGGCCAGCCACATGAGCTCCAGTCCGGGCTGGGCTTTACCATTGATGAAGAATAAACCAGCTGTCAGCATACCCTGCAGGAAAAAAGGTATGTTGCGCACTACACCCCAGCTGACGGGGGGATCTGCTTGACGCCATTCATTTTGGGGCAGGAGGCAGAGAATGATCCGGATCAGGGCCAGGCCATAGACGGCAAGGGTCCAGGGACGGATCCCAGCGGGAGAAAAAAGGGTCAGCCCAATACGCCACAGCACCAGGTAGAAAAGAGTCATGGTGATGGAAGCAGCCTGTTTGCCCAAGCCCAGGGCCGACAGCAGATCTTCCTCCCTGCCTGTTCTGGCAAGGACCACGCGCGGCAGGAGGTGGCAGGCGTCGCCCGCGACCAGGACGAGCCCCATGATGCCCGCAAGCAAGCGGGCAGGATTACCATTTACTGTAAAAAGAAGAATCAGGGCTAAAGTCAGAGCCGACAGAAGGTAAGCCAGATCAAAAACTGCCTCGATTACTGCGGATATGCGCTTCATTCCGCTTCACGCCCCTTATCTTTTGGCCGGGCCATCCAGAGTATATGAATGGTCACGGCCGAGCCCACCAGCAGAAGAAAACCGGTCATCCAGATCTTCCCAATAAGCAGGACGGAAAGCAAAAGCATGCCCCAGAGCCAGAAGAGGTTGAACCGGACGGCTTTGGCTGACAGCCCCGTTCTTTTTTCATAGTTGTCAATCTGTTCCTTGAGGAAAGGAATGGACAGAAGCCTCTTTTTCAGACGGGGGGACGAGGAGAAACAGCTGACCGAAACCAGTACAAAGGGCGTAGTCGGCCAGACAGGCAGCACCAGGCCGATGATACCCAGGCCCAAGGATACAAATCCAAGAAAAGTAAGAAACAGAGCTCTCAAGAAACACCTCTTCCCTGAAGATTGCGATTAGGACTTAATCCTACACTATAAAAAATCAGGACACAAGAAGTTCCCGCAAATTCTTGCAGTCACATTTTCTCTATCGGGAGCATCTCCACGTAGCCGCGCTGACCCTGGGGCTTGAACTGGATCCGGGGCGCTGCTTGCGGCGCATATTGATAACCAAGTGCACGGGGGTCGAAGGCCTGGATCTGATCCAGACATAGACTAATGGCCTGCCCAAATTCAGAATCAGAGTAGGGCGGCCCCTGAAAGAGCAGATAGGTGCAGGGTTCCAGGTCAAGGACATCAAAACCTGTAGGGATCGGCCCGTCATAAGCAGCCGGCACTTCCACCCCATGGGCATAGAGGCCTGTGCCGGGAGTGCGCATGCTGTCAGGCAGCCAGATTCCCAGTGGCTCGTCCAGGGCCTCCCTGATGTCCAGGAGCAAATCCCAGGCAAGTGAGTCGCCACTTTGTCCGCAGCCGACCTCCTCGCAGTAGGCAAAATAGTTGTCAGCCTCTTTAGACCGAAGCAGGATGAGTTTACGGGCCGGCCGTTCAATAAACCGGGTCTTGAGGATAGAAGGGTCTTCCATTTCGGTGATCTCCTGTGAAGGGTTTGGATCTTTTGCCGGCGGCAAGCCGTTCATTCATTGGCGGCTGAGCAAGAACGAAATAATCATACATGATCTTGCAAGATGATTGGATGGTCTGAAGGCGATTCGGACCGACCCGCCCAGCATGGTGGGCAAGGAATGATCTGCAAGATTCTCCGAAGCTCAAGAGGCGCTCGGAAAGCCGTTTACAGCTTTGAAGCGCATCAAGTATATCTGTTTCCGCCCCAAGGAAGAGCTTTTTATAGCCCGGCTTCCACCCTCGCGTTTTGCCCCTGCTCCGGAAACCAGTGTTTGGTCCGATTGGCAATCTTGACCAACATCAACATAACCGGCACTTCAACAAGTACACCAACAATCGTCGCCAGAGCCACAGGACTTTGCGTCCCGAAGAGGGCGATCGCGACAGCAACAGCCAGTTCGAAAAAGTTGGATGCCCCGATCATTCCTGCGGGTGCCGCGATGTCATGGCTCAATTTCAAGAGTTTGCTTGCCAGGTAGGCGATGAAGAAGATCAGGAAAGTCTGAATCGTCAGAGGGATGGCAATCAGGAGGATATGCAGAGGATTGCTGAGAATCACATGCCCCTGGAATGAAAAGATGATGACCAGGGTCAGAAGCAGGCCTGCGGTGGTGATATGCCTGAACTTTGGAATGAAAACATCTTCAAAATAGGAGAGGCCGCGCTTGCTGACCAGATATCTGCGTGTCAGGAAGCCGCCAGTCAAAGGTATCACGACGAAGAGGACCACCGACAGGATGAGGGTATCCCAGGGGATGGAGACACCGCTGACACCCAGGAGCAGGCCAACAATGGGTGTGAAGGCCACCAGGATGATCAGGTCATTGGTCGCCACCTGTACCACCGTATAGGCAGGATTCCCCCGGGTCAGATGACTCCATACAAAAACCATTGCCGTGCAGGGAGCTGCGCCAAGCAGGATGGCTCCCGCAAGATAATCCCTTGCCAGATCGGCCGGGATCAAGCTTTGAAAGATGACATGGAAAAAAAGCCAGGCAATGCCGAACATGGTGAAGGGTTTGATCAGCCAGTTGGAAACCCAGGTGACGAACAAGCCTTTTGGGTTTTTACCCACATTCCGAATGCTCTGAAAGTCTACCTTGAGCATCATGGGGTAGATCATGAGCCAGATGAGGATGGCGATGGGGATGGAGACTTCCGCATACTCAAATTTACCCAGGAAGGCGGGCACCGCCGGCAGAAATTTGCCGATCAGAACGCCAGCCACCATGCACAACATCACCCATAGACTCAAGTTTTTCTCAAAGAAACCAATTTCTGTTTTCTTCTGTTTTGCTTGCATCTTCCTTAACTCCTAACTTCCTCTAATATGTCATATCAAGTATTTTTGATATATACGATAAAAAAATATCCAGCCGACAGCAGCTCGCTAGTTGCAGCATCTGCTGATGGTGCCAGTCTTTTCTGTTTTTGTCAGATCTTCAAGCATCCTCAGGGCACGCCGACTTCCGCTTTTGCTGATCTTGTAATAGGTCCATTTGCCCTCCTGACGGCTGTCCACGAGGCCTGACTCACAAAGGATCTTCATATGGTAAGAAAGAGAAGACTGAGCCATGTCAAGCTGCTCCAATAAGAGGCAGGCACATTCCTCCCCGCCCTTGAGCAATTCAAGTATCCGGACGCGCCTTTCATCTGAGAGTGCTCCAAACACCTTGGTGGTCTCTTGATATTGGTCTTTCAAATCTCATACCTCATATCGAATATTATCGATATGACTATTCTGGAACACAAATCAAGTATTGTCAATCTGAAAATATCTCAATCGTAATCGTGCAGGATAGATCCAGGATCAGTCCGATGACCAGTGATTCATGCCCCTGGCGGATTCGGTGATCATGTTTTCAAAGTAATGGGTCCACCTGGCCTCCGGAAGATTTTTCTTCCAAAGGGCCAGCCCCTCACTGTCTTCGAGGGCATCCGTCAGACTGCCGGCAAAGTAGCGGCGGTTGACATCAAGTGCGAAGGCCCTCATCCGCTCCTTTTCTTCCATGGAGATGGTCTTGTCCTCCAGCATATCCTGGATCTTGGACCTCGTATTTATGTCAAAGAAAGCTGCGGCATAGTCCGAAAAATGAAGGAGGTTCTCATCCGTTTTCCCCATTTCAGAAGCCCACCCGGCTACATCGATCGGCACAGTTTGATAGGACATGGACCGATCCGGACTTATCTCAAGAAGGCCATACTGATTGGGAGTAACCGCCATACTTGAAGAGGCAATGTCGGTGATGCCATCTGCCTGCATAATATGCTGCATGTGTATGTGTCCGCTGAAATGCAGCTTAACTCCGTATTTTTTGTAGAGCTCAATCAGTTCTTCCGCACCTATGATTTGATAGCCGAAGGGAAAACGCTCGTTATGAAGCAGCAGATTTTGATGGCTGACGCCAAGAACAGTCGCTTTGGCCCTTTTGGCCTTGCGGAGCTGGTCTTTGACCCAGGCGATCGTCTGCTCGGGGATGAAGCCTTTGATTCCGTATCCGTTGACATCAATCATGAGGATCCAGAAGTCCTCTGTCAGCTTGACGGCATAGCTCAGGGACGTCTCATCCCTGGAAAAGGCCTGACTCAAGCCCATGCTCTCAAAGATTTGGGCAAATTCCTCTGTGGTCGCCCCATACTCTGCCGTCACATCTTTGCCTGAGAAGCGGTAGGCGACGCCGTCCACATCGTGGTTGCCGGGCATGACCAGGAGACTGATGCCAGCCTCTTCGATGGGTCTTAGGAGCTCTGCGAATTCCTTAAGACTCTCTTCATCCCCGTTTAAAGTCAGATCGCCGCTCAGGATGACGGCATCCGGAGGGTCTCTTAAGATCTGGGCAACAAAGGCCTAGACGATCTCCGGCGTGTAGTGGATTACCTTGCCATCTCCCCGCTCGATCAGGTCCATAAAACCTTCCCCATAATCCGTCATTTGAGGAGACAGGTAGTGGGGGTCGCTGGCGATGAACAGGGACAGGGGACGGGAGGGGCCGCTTAACAAGGCTTCTCCCGAGTCTTTGGCAGGGGTGCAGCCGGACAGGATGATCAGGATGGCTGTGGCTGCTGCCAGAAGTGATCTTGTGCGCTCCTTCATGATTGGTTCGACTTAAACCTATCCTTCCGTTTGTTTGTGGGCCGGTTTCCATGTGAAAAGAACCGGACACAAAGCCTTGCCATATTGTACCGCTTGATGACCATCAGGTAGCGGGCTTGAGGATTAACTGCCGAAAAACAAGTTGGCTTTGACCAGGTCATTCCCGTAAAAAAAGGATGTCTTTCTTCTCTTCCCCGGAGGCAGTGTAAGCTCATGACCGATTTCTTGAAAAGAGATGATGAACCTCGTCAGGGGCAAATGCAAAATCGATCAAGATGTAGCTCTTATATTCGCGTTTGCCGAACTCCTCGACAATGGTTGATTTGCCAACCCGCCGGGCTCCTTCAATGAGAAGGGGTCTTTCCATTTGAAGATGATTTCCATTCCAGTAAAGTACTGTAAATCTTTCTCTTTAACATAAGATACCTCAAACAAACACTTGCCTTTGACCCACATTTCCACAAACGCGCAGTTGCAAGTATGACAATTTACTGCAAACGCGCAGTTTTGAGATGTCTTTGAAGGGAGAAGACGCAAGCAACCAGCAGGATGGCCGGCTGAAAGAAAATCCCCACAAGGCCCACCAGATCCATACCAATAGACAGTTAACGGCAACGAGTGGATACAGTCATCCAGAAGGCAGCATGGGTTTAACCTGTAAACCACATAACCCTTAAACAAAAGGGGCCATCCCTTTTTGAGGCAGCCCCTTGTTTGGCCAATTTGAATGATACTAAGCTCTTAGTTCTCTTCTTCGCAGGATCAGGATCAGGGCGCCAGCCATGCCGACAGCCAGCAGTCCCAGCCCGGGGTAGAGGAAATGAGCGCCTGTCGCGGGGATCCCCTGGCCCCCCGCGCCGCCGAAGGCCGCGAAGGGAGAGAGTTCAGTGACCCTAAAGGTTGCCAGGCCCCCCTGCACGATGGCCGTATAGGTCTTCAGTGTGCCCTTGGCGCAATGGAGGATGGCCACCTTCTTGCCGTTATAGAGGGGATCAAGCGGAATGCTCACAGTCAGCTCACCTTTAAAACCCTCGGAGAGCGAGATGTCCTTATGAAGCAGGAGAGTGTATGCCGTATTCTCTGCTCTCTTCCGGATGGCGTCGCAGGCAGCGCATTCTCCCGGCTCATGAGGCACGGCATCCGTGACCACCAGCTGGGCATCTTCACGGATGCTGCCGGAGACTGAGATGCCTGTCTGGGGGTCAGTCAAGGTCAGAGGAATGTAGAGAGGCTGATAGGGGGCGATCACGAAATAACTGATTTCGCCGGCGGCGTGGGTGGCCGTTTCTTTGACCCGGACCTGATAAATGCCATCTGTAAGCCCGGTGAGGTCACTGCCGGTCCCGTCCTGCCAGATTGTGTCTGTCAGCTCCTTGTATTCCATGGCGCCGGTAACGCCCAGGAGGCTGGCGTCATTGTTGGCCAGTGTCGTGCAGTCGGTCTTTGAAACGCCGGTGACTGGCGGGCCCGCTGCTTTCGCTACGGGAGTATTTTTCATGGCGATCAGGCTGCCTGTTTGAACATCACTGGTCACCATACAGCTGATGATTTGCCCGATATCCGCCTCAGCCAGGGTATAGGCCGTTCCGGTGGCACCATCGATCGTGCTGCCTCCACGCTGCCACAGATAAAGCAGGGTGCCTGTATTGTTGGTGATGGCGCTGGTGTCTACGGTCAGGGCCTCACCAAAGACGGCGGATCCAGTTAAAGAGACAAACCCGTCAAGCGCCTCTGGTGTCCACTTGGCGTAGAGAGTCAGGTCTCCGGTGACCAGGTCATTGTCGAAGTCCCAGGGGTTGGTCCCTTCAGCTTCCCTGTACCAGCCATCAAAAGTGAAGCCGAATTTTTCAGGATCCGCGGCCGGCAAGGCGACCTTCCCGTCCTGTCTAATGATCTGAAAGTCGGGTATCGGTGTGCCGCCCGCCGTGTCAAAGACGACTCGGTAAAGATTGGCATAGGTTGCCGTGACCACGACATCCTGGCGATTTATGCGGGCACTATAGCGGTTGGGAACACTTGGAACAGCAGCCAAAGTGACGCCGCCACTTTCAAGGACCCATTTGTCAAAAATCTGTCCGGCGGGCGCAGGATCCGGATCGATATAGAACAAGTCTCTGAAAAAGAAGTATTGGCCGCTGCCCGTTCCACTGTTGACGGTCAGTTTATAGGTATTGTTGACATCGGCGGTCGCCTCACCCCAAACCGTTGGGTCGTAATCAGAGGTTGCCCGAATTTTGATATTCCTGGATTTTTCATCCCAGCCCACGGTCAAATCACCTTGCTGGCTGATGAATGTATCCGGGCTGGTGTTTTCGCTGATTGACCAGGACACCTTCCCGGCATCAGGGGGAAGACTTTCCCGCTGACTCACTTCAGCACTGACAAAGTTGTTGCGGGTGGTGCCGCCATCGATTTTGTTGTTATCCGTGAAATGCACATGCACCCAGTCGATGCCGATATTCCAGGTGGCATAGAAGGTCTGTTCGGTTTGGAGTGCGAAGACTTTATTACCAACGTAGTAAAGGGAACCTGTAAGCGGATTGTTCAAACGCCAACCGCCAAAGTAGGGTTTATCATCCGGCGCGGTGAATTCGGGTTCCGGCAAAGGATAGCCATTGGCCGTCGGTGTTACGACTGTTTCCATTGTGCCTGTGCCGCCATTGGCATCAAAGTGAACGGTGTACACAGGCTTCATCCCGACGGTGATAACAATGGGCCCCGTGACATTTTCTCCGAAAATCTCCAAGTCACCGGTGTTGCTGTTATAAGTGTAATCGGTAAGATAACGCAGCGAAGCTTCACCGACCATGACCCGGGCGGTGTCCGATGGCAAAGCAAAGTGGGTTTGGGGCAGAAGTTTCCCCGTGTAAGCCAGGCCGTGCGTTGCCACGGGACTGCCTTCCCAGTCGGCCCCATTGACAAGGACCGGATATTGATTTTCACCGATCTCCGTCCATTGGGCATATAGGGTCTGCGACGAGGTCGGTGGTAGATTGAAATTAAAGGTGGGCGCCGTGGCCTCGGAGCCTGTTGTCCATCGGGTGAAGACGTAGGCTGGGTCCAGAGCTTCAGGGGCAGGCGGCATGGTGGCAGGCATCACCGAGGTTCTGTACTGTGGGGAGGGCAGGGTACCTTCCACCAGGTCCTGTCCGTTGGCATCAAAAGTTATTTTGCTGAAATTGACCGAAGCATGGGAGGTGGTGCCATTTGCCGCGGATATCGTCCTAAAACGCTGACCATGGACTTCCAGATCATAAAGTCCCGCCGGCAGTTGGATCGAGTATTGACCATCACCTTTGTTGGTGAATTCATAGGATTCAGTCGAATTGCTCCTGGATCTTGCGGTGAGGACAGCATCAGCGAAAGGTGCCCAATCGACAGTGGCTTCCAGATTATAGATAGGCCAACTGAGCCAGCGGGCAACAAGGATCAGATCACTGTTGACAGGATCGGAGAATTTCCAAATAGTATAGGAGCCATTGTAGTCTAAAAAGGCCCAGTGACTGAAAACGACATTCTCCCCTTCAGGTGCTTCGGGGTCTGCAGGCCTTGCAACCGTACTTCCGACCGGGATCGTCCGGATAAGATCCGGGTACCCATAGCCGGGTTTAAAGAACACGGTTACGTCATCCTGGGGCGTCGCCGCAGCAGGTACAGGTGCTTGTCCGGAAGTTGCCACGATTAGCATAGTCGGAATCATGACAACCAGCATACAAAGGCACAGCAAGGCAGCCATAACCTTCTTATTCATACCTCGATCCTCCAGATTCGCTCATAAATCACAGTATGGAATTGTGCAGCCAAAAAGCTGATCAGGACCCCCGCCGACTCCGAGCCCCAATGTGTGTAATAAAAGCAATCGATAAAGTCGGATTGATTACTTCTTGTAGTATAGACACAAAATAGGATAAATTCCAGCTATAGATTGAGCAGTCAAAGGTATCCAGGCCGGATTCACCTCTGCCATCGGTTGCCGTATAGATGGACCTTTGCGTCTTTAGCCGGGAAACAAACATTTCCTTATAAAATGGGAATCAAGAAGAGCGGCCTGTCTTCTGTCATATGGCCGGGTTCACGGCAAGAGTCGATTGAGCCTTATGGGCGATCGATTACGGATCCAGGGGGTCATGTTCCTCGGTACAGACTCGCATTCGGTAAAGGTAGCTACCTTCCGACAATACGTAGAGCTTATGCTCGTATAGGTCAATATAAACAGGTGAATGCACCGGAATCCGGCTGGCCTCCATAATTCTGGCGGGCCATGCATGATTGATGGCTTAGGCCTTCATGAAGGAGTGTGCTCAGTGTGTCCATTGGGAGTTATCCCAAATCAATCATTGCTTTGGCAAGAGACAAGGCCTCCAGAGCGCATTGATCGGACAAGGGTTCAAACTGGATTAGGTACTGGCATTGGTCGAATAGAAACTTCACTTCATACTCCGAGGTTTGGATTGTGGTCCCTTTGTATTCAAGGTGTGGTTGAATACCGGGGATGTCATCTGGATGAGCAGAGAGCAAGTGACCTGTGACTGAGAAACTCTTGAAAATCCCGACCTTTGGTTCCAGGGATACATAGTAACCACTTTTCTTGTTTGAAAATCTTGATTTCAGATTGACAACACAAGAGATCGTTTCACTGGGTAAATGCTCTGCTGGAGGCAGTAGATATTTCGTTTCATTGGAGAATTCCAACAGCAGACCTTCATAGGAGGCTACCTCATAGGCCGGCTGGGCATATTTGGGAACTGAAGTAATAATCAGGACAACCATCAAAACAGTTGCTGTCAATGCAATTCCAGACACGAGCCACATCTTCTTGCGACCTGGTTTGTCCTTTTGCGAAACCGATCTTTCCCAAATAGAGCCCGCTACCATAGAGACAAGGACGACCCCACCCCAAACAGCCCATCCGTAATAGCTCATGCTGCCTGTGGGACCTGTATAAACGTGTCCCAACAGAATCCCGAGGAAGACACCCGCAAAATTCGCTGAAGCTGTCACGAAAGAGAGGTGATGTTTGCCAAAAAAAGCTGAAGTAACTGAGAACGCGGCAACAATTAGCAGAGGATAAAAGTGAATCAACCAATTTGTTGGTGTGCTCTCTTTCCCCAAGCCTCCAGTTAGAAGCGAGTAAAAGACAGAAAGGACAATATGGTAAATTACGGCGATGAGGCCGAACTGGAAGTTCCTTTTTCTCTTTCTGCGCAATTCCATGGCTTTCTTCTCTTCTTCAATCTTGTACAAAAAATAGGTCTCTTCTGCAGAAGATCGAGTGGATTCATTCGATTCGTTGTCCATTAATACATCGACGGTTGTTCCAAGTATTTCTGCTATAGCAAAGAGGTTCGCTGTGCTGGGGGAAGATAGGTCAGCCTCCCATTTTGTTACGGCTTGCCGACTGACTCCGGCCAGTTCAGCTAATTTTTCCTGTGACATGCCAGCTAGTTTTCTCTGTTCCTTAATTCGCCTGCCCAAAGACATCACAATCACCTCCTTTCAGTTCAATAATAGGCATCTCTTATTTTTATACTACCAACTATTGGGCAACCAGCAGTTGCATTCAGCAATTGTCAGGAAGAGATTCACATCATTTTCTTTCGCAAGAAAAGAATACATTGATTAGCGAAAAAGTGATCACACCGTTTGCACGTGTGTTTTGAGGTCAGTCTAGCCGTCAAATAGATTTCTGGAATTTCGTTTCTTTTTTATGATAATGCCAAGGAGGGAACATGTCTAAGAATGACTCTGGCAAGTGAGAGCATATCAATCAGAAGATCTGTATTATCATAAGCAGCCAGATTCAATGAGAATACACACTATTCTTATTCTTTGTCCCCCTTGTATGCAATGGCGTCAATTTGACATTTTAGCCCATCTGGCTCGCCACGATGTGCAAACTCTGTTTGAATTGATTTTCGTACAGGATACCTTCCGTCGAACCTTTGGATGATCACCTTTTCCAAGATTGGAATATCCCATATATCGCGAAACAATGCATCAATTTTTACTACTGATTCTAAAGACAAACCAATTGATTCAAGTCTGGAACATAGGCTGTCAAAAGCACCATTAATCTGCGCCTCTTATCTTGTCCTGTGTTCCCAACACAATATCCTACAAATGCAAAATCTCCAGCTTCAATTATTCCGGAATGCGCCCACTCTTCATTTACATCATGTCTTGCTATCGTTGACATTTTAATCCCCCTGGCAAAAGATACTGATTTGCAACTCATAGAGTGTCTCAGAGTGCTCCATAGTAATATTTTTTTAATAAGACATTTACAAGGCAGATGTCGAGTGTAAGGATAGAGTCCGTATAGTTGGTGTAAATTCGAAAATCGTGAGATGAGCCACATCTCGCCCTTTCGGTACAATAGGTTTTGAGAAATCAACAGTACTGGAGGACAAAACATGGCTCATCTGAATATTAC
>Ga0265293_10001174_pt1 | contig 58655 bp, 42 predicted proteins | sample Munlanlewell138R_FD_192505 | JGI IMG/M metagenome (GOLD analysis project Ga0265293, IMG submission 192505) | Leachate microbial communities from a municipal landfill in Southern Ontario, Canada - Leachate well 138R | ecosystem: Engineered > Solid waste > Landfill > Unclassified | place: Canada...
TACTTGTCCCCCATGACATATAAAATTTACCTATAACCATATCGGAAAAGTGCAAAAATTGATATAAAAATATTTTTAAGGTAATATAACTATATAGTTTAACTAAACAGTTAAGAGGTTAATATGAAAAATAAAACAACAAAAGAACACATTATGGAAACTGCTATAATGGTATTTGCAGACAAAGGATATTCAGGCACAACAATGGATTTTATTGCCAAACAAGCTAATGTAAATAAAGCAGCAATATATTATCATTTAGGAAATAAAAAAAAGTTATATTTTACTGTTATTTCAAATTTTATTGAAAAAAACAGAGAAATAATGCAAAAAAACTATTCTCCCTCTTTAAATTCAAAAACAAATCTTTCTAATATATTAAGATTACTTAACAATTCTAATGAAACACAAAGAGCAGTTTTTAGAATATTATTTAGAGAAATCGCATCAGGTTTGGAAACTCTTCCTAAAGAACTTTTCAAAGAAATGTCAACAATATTTTTGGAAATGCGAGAAATATTAAAACCTTCTATTGATAAAAATGAAATTAATGAAAAAGATACTCTTATTACTCATATTTTTTTATTTGGTTCTATTCTTTTACTTAATAATCTTCCTATAATACGTAAAAAACTTATTTCATCAGGTCATTTTCCATTGATAAAAGATTTTTCACATGAAGAGGAAATTGAAAATTATATAAACATTCTAATAAATGGTTTTTTTATAAAAGGAGAATAAAATGAAAAAAAAATTAGCATTAATAATATTAATTTTAATTGTAATATCTGGAATTTTTATTTTTTTAAACAGAAACAATCAAGAAACATCATTTTCTGTATCAGGAAGTGTTGAAATGGATAAAGCTGATATTTCATTTAGAGTTCCTGGAATAATTCAGAATATTTATTTTTATGAAGGTCAGAATGTTTCAAAGGAAAATACTATAATATCTCTTGATAAAGATGTTTATTTACTTAATCATGATATTTCAGAAATTGATCTGAAACTTTCGGAAATTAAACTTAAAGAATTAAAAAATGGTTCAAGACTTGAGGATATTAAAAAAGCCCAAATTGAAATGAATAAAAGTAAAATCAATGCAGAAACTCTTGAATCAGAATTTAATCGTTCAAAAAGATTATTTAATACAAAATCAATAAGTGAAAGTAATTTTGATAAAATTAAAAATCAATTTAATATAGCTGATTCTATTTTTAAACAGAGTCAATTGAATTTTGAACTTGTAAAACAAGGTGTAAGATATGAAGTTATTGAATACAATGAAGCAATTGTAAAAAAAGCGCAAAAATCTCTTGAAAGTGCAAAACTCAATCTTTCATATACTGAACTTAAAGCTCCGTTTTCTGGAATTATTTCAAATATTTATTGTGATACTGGAGAAAATACAATTCCTGGACAAACTGTCGTTTCTATAATAAATCCAAAAAACACTTGGATAAGAACTTATATTCCCGAAACAATGCTTTCTAATATTTCACTTGGAATGGAAGTTAAAATAAAATTAGATTCTGTAAATGACAATGTGTTAATTGGAAATTTGTCATATATTTCTGAAGAAGCTGAATTTACACCAAAATCTGTTTATACAAAAGAAGTAAGAAATAAATTTGTTTATAATATAAAAATTAGAGTTAATAATGAAAATTATATGCTTAAAAACGGTATGCCATGCAGTGTTATTTTTTAAATTTACATAATTGAAAAGGAGTTTTTTATGAATTCAATTTTTTTTGAAATTAAAGATATTTATAAGAATTTTGATGAAAAAACAGCTCTTTCTTCAATATCTCTTGATATTATTAAAGGTGAAATATTTGGAATTGTAGGTCCTGATGGAAGTGGAAAAACAACTTTACTTAGAATTTTGGCTGGAATTCTCCCATTTGATTCTGGCAATTTAAAAATTACAGGAAATGAAATCAAAGACTCGCTTTCAAAAATTGGTTATATGCCTCAAAGATTTGCTTTATATCCTGATCTTACTTTAATCGAAAATATTATGTTTTATTCAGAAATTTATGGAGTTGATAAAGAAAATCAAGAAAAAACTATAAAAGATCTTTTAACTTCTTTTTCAATTTACGATTTTAAAAATCGAAAAGCCGGCAAACTTTCAGGCGGAATGAAACAAAAATTAGCTCTTGCTTGCACATTAATTCATAAACCAGATATTCTTATACTTGATGAGCCAACAAATGGAGTCGATCCTGTATCAAGAAGAGAATTTTGGAATATTCTTTATGAACTTAGAGAAAAAAAAGTTACAATAATCACTTCAACAAGTTATCTTGAAGAAGCAGAAAGATGCTCTCATGTTGCTTTTCTATATAAAGGAAAAGTACTTTCAGTTGATACTGTAACTAATTTAAAACAAATTAAAGATAATAAAATGTATTATATTACTAATGAAAATGCTAGGAAAATCTATTATGATTTAATAAAAAATCTTGGGGTTCCTGATTTAAATTTAACTGGGAATAGTATTAAAATATTTTTAAATAATAATGAAAAATCAGATGTTTTACAAAAACTAGAAAATTATTTAATTAGTAATTATAAACAAAATCTAAAATTTAAAATTGGAATTCCTCTTCTTGAAGATATTTTTCATTATCTTGTTGGATTGGAGGAAAAAAATGAACTCTAATGATTATTCAGTTTTTATAGAAGATCTTGAAAAAAAATACGGAGATTTTAAAGCTGTTGATAAAATTTCTCTAAAAGTAAATAAAGGTGAGATATTTGGATTTTTAGGACCAAATGGAGCTGGAAAATCAACTACAATTAAAATGCTAACAGGTCTTATTATACCAAGCAGTGGCAAAGCTTTTGTAAATGGGTTTAATGTATTTAAAGAAGCAGAAAAAATCAGAGAAAATATTGGTTATATGTCACAGAAGTTTTCACTTTATGATGACTTGACAGTTAATGAAAATATTGATTTTTATGCAGGAATTTATAAAATTTCCAAAAATATAAAAAAGCAAAGAAAAGACTGGATAATTGAAATTTCAGATATTAAAGAATATTTAAATATAAGAACTTCTTCTTTATCACTTGGTTTAAAACAAAGACTTGCTTTAGGATGTGCGATTATGCATAAACCTGCAATACTATTTCTTGACGAACCAACTTCTGGTGTTGACCCAATTTCAAGAAGGAAATTTTGGAATCTTATTTATGAAATGGCTGAAGAGAAAAAAACAGTCTTTGTAACAACTCATTATATGGATGAAGCTGATTATTGCGATAGACTTGCAATGATTTACAATGGAAAAATTATAGCAGATGGTTCTCCTGAATCTTTAAAACAAAAAATAAATAATCAGGTTATTTTAGAAATAATAACTGATAATGCGGTTAAAACTAGAAATATTCTTGAAAAAAACATTGATTATATTGAATTATTCTTTTTTGGTCAGGGAATTCATATTGTAATTGATAATATAAATAAAAAAGATGAAATTTTAAATTGTTTAAAAAAAGAAAATATCAATATAATAAATTCTGAATTCAAAAATCCTTCTTTAGAAAATGTTTTTGTATCTCTTATAAACAGGGAGAGAAAATGATAAATATTAGAAGGACTAAAGCAGTATGTAAAAAAGAATTTATTCATATTTTTAGAGATGTTCGTTCTCTATCAATGGGTATTTTAATCCCTCTTTTACTCTTATTTTTGTTTGGATATGCACTTGATATGGATGTTAAAAATATTTCAATATTTATTGCTGACCTTGATAATTCAGAAATAAGTAAAAACTTAATACATAAATTTGAAGGTTCTGATTATTTCAATGTAAAATATATTGATAATAATTCTAAAAAAGCCGTAGAATATATCGAAAAAGGAGAAGTTTTTTCTGCTCTTATAATTCCGCACGATTTTTCAAAAAATATAATGAAAAAAAATAATACTGAAATTGCACTAATAATAGATGGACTTGATTCGGGAACTGCTGGAATTGTAATATCTTATGCTGAGAACATAATAAATCAATATTCTAAAAAAATATATATAAATAAAAAAAATATAAATACATTAAAAATAAATAATAGAGTTTGGTTTAACGAGGAAATGAAATCAAGAAATTATATTGTTCCTGGATTAATTGCTGTTATAATGATGATAATCGCAGCACTTTTAACTTCACTTACTATTGCAAGAGAAATCGAAACTGGAACTTTTGAAGGTCTTATACCATCTCCTCTTCAACCAGCTGAAATAATATTTGGAAAACTCATTCCTTATTTTACAATTGGTTTTTTTGACATGATAATATGTCTTATTGCAGGAAAATATCTTTTTAAAGTTCCATTTCAGGGTAGTGTTATATTAATACTTATAACAGGTTCACTTTTTATTATAGGAGCACTTTCATTTGGTATATTTTTAAGTATTATTGCTCGTTCTCAGGTAGTTGCATCACAGCTTGCAATGGTAACAACTTTTTTACCAGCATTTCTTTTATCAGGCTTTGTATTTGATGTTAAAAATATGCCTATTCCAATTCAATTACTTACAAGAATTATATCAGCAAGATATTTTGTTACATTAATAAAAGGAATATTGCTCAAAGGAGTAGGTTTTGAATTTTTATACAAAGAAATAATATTTTTAACTCTCTTTTGTATTTTAATGCTTACTTTATCAATTAAAAAATTTAAAAAAGTTTTATAGGAGATTTATTTGCAGAGAATACTTGCATTAATAATAAAAGAATTCATACATGTATCAAGAGATGTAAGGATGATTGCTATATTAATAGTCATTCCAATATTACAAACAATAATATTTGGACTTGTTGTAAACACTGATATTAAAAATGTTAATATAACAATATATGATATGGAAAAATCTTCTGAAAGCAGAAACCTTATTTTGGCACTCACTTCCTCAGAATATTTTTCTATTGTAAGAATGGCTGATAATTTTGATGATATTGACAATGATATTCTTGGAGAAAAAAGCAAAGCAGGTCTTATAATAAACAAAGAAATATCTTCTCTTGCACTTATTGTTGATGGAACAGATTCAAATACAGCCTCGCTTATTATGAAATATTCAGTAAATATATTTAATAAATATAATGAAGTTAAAGTTATCAAAAAAAGCATAATTTCTCCAAAAAAAATAGATATTAGAACAAGAAGTCTTTTTAATCAGAATCTTGATAGTAGAAATTTCTTTTTACCTGGTGTAGTCGCATTAATTATTACAATAATAATAACACTTTTATCATCAATGGCGATTGTTCGAGAAAAAGAAATCGGTACAATAGATCAAATAATGGTTACTCCAATAAAAAAATATGAATTTATATTAGGCAAACTCATTCCATTTGCAATTATTGGCTATATTGATGTAACACTTGCTATAATTGCAGCAAAACTTGTTTTTTCAATACCTCTTGAAGGAAGTCTTTTACTACTTTATGCTGGAACAACTTTATATTTAATTGCAATGCTTGGAATTGGTCTGATAATATCAACTGTAAGTAATACTCAACAGGAAGCTATGCTATCAACTTTTTTCTTTATTTTCCCCGCAATTCTTTTATCAGGATTTATGTTTCCAATATTTAATATGCCTTTTATTGTAAAACTAACAACATATCTAAATCCATTAAGATTTTTTCTTGTAATTTCTCGTTCTATTTTTCTAAAAGGTTCAGGATTTGATGTTTTATACACAGAATTTATACCACTTTTTATACTATCTTTTGTAATAATGACTGTTGCTATAATGAATTTTAAAAAACATCTTTAAAAAGGTATTGTTATTTAGAGCTTTATCTTTTACAATTGATATATGAAAAAATCAAAAATTATTTATGCTATTGTCTTTCTACTCTTTATTACTAGTTGTTATTTTGTCTATGTTGAGAAAAACATTGTTCAAGTTTCATTCAAAGGTTCTTCTCTTATATTCATATCAGGTCATATTGCTGATACATTCACTAATATCCCTGACGGAATTATTGTTATGGATAAATCCACAGGTAAAATAAAATGGGTTGGAGAAAAAAACCGTATAGAAATTCTTCCTGAAAACTTCTATCTTGAATCAAAAGGAGTTATTTATCCAGGATTTATAGATAGTCACAATCATCCTTCATATAACTTTTTAAAAAGATGGAGACCTGACGAAGTATTTCAAAATAGATATGAATGGTCAAGAAAAAAAGATTATAAAGAACTTATGGTTGGAAGAAAAACATTTACTCGTTCAGGTGATCTTATGCTAGTTGCAGAAAAATATGCTGAATTAAAAGCTCTTATATCAGGTACAACTATGATACAAGGTTGTTCTTTAAGATCTGGATTAAAAACCCTTGTTCGTAATATGGATCATTATAATAGAGTTGTTGATGATCATATAACAACATCTATATTTCCACTTCAACCTAGAGAACTCAAAAGAGCTCCTTCTATAGTACATAAAATAGAATCAGGTCAAAGCAAATATCATCTTGTTCATTTAGGCGAAGGTATTGATGAATCATCAAAAGAAGAATTCTATACTTTAAAAGAAAACGGTCTTATTAGACCTGGTCTTGTTATAATACATGGAACTGCTTTTGATAAAGAAGAATTCGACATTATGGCAGAAAATAATATTGGTTTAGTATGGTCTCCAATGAGTAATTATGTTCTTTATGGAACTGGTACAAAAGCTGATATAGCAAAACAATGTGGTCTTACAATTTCTCTTGCACCTGACTGGAGTATTACAGGAAGCGATAATATGCTTGATGAATTCAAATTTGCATGGGAAGTTAATCTTAAACAATTTAATGGATTTTTTACAGAAAAAGATTTATTTGACATGATGACATGGAATCCAGCAAAAATAACTGGATTTGAAGAATATATCGGAGCACTTAAACCAGGTATGGAAGCTGATATTGTAATTTATTCAAAAAAAGATTCAAATCCTTATAAAAACCTTCTACATTGCAATCTTACAGATGTAAATCTTGTAATGATAAAAGCTGAACCTTTCTATGGTGAAATTGAATATTTAGAAAGATTTGGAAAAAAAGAAGATTATGAAATTCTTGCAATTAACAAAGATATAAAAAAAGCAATAGATGTTACGGATCCTTCTCTTGAAGAAAATGTCCCTGATAGTGAAATGAGACTTTATGAAATGATGGATACTTTAATAAAAGCTTATCCTGAAACTCTTCCACTTGCAGACGGAGTTGGATTGTATCAAAATAAAAAAGTTTTACCTTAAAAAATGTTCGGTGAACATTTTTTGTGAATGTTCGGTGAACATTTTTTGTGAATGTTCGGTGAACATTTTTTGTGAATGTTCGGTGAACATTTTTATAATTGAGTCCTCTGATTAAATAAACAAAAATCAATATAATGTCATCCCGGCATGATTTTGAGCCGGGATCTGTTCTTGATTTTTATATATTATCAATTTTCTTTTTAGTAAAAAGCTTCAAAAACAGATTTATCTTTCCTAATTAAACCCTCTGAATAAATACATAATTTAGAGCTTTAATAGAAACATAAAAAAGACAAGGTATTTTGAAGCAGGCTTACATTTGTAAGCCAATGAGAATAACGAAGTATTTTCATATTCCTATAAATCCTGTAAGGAAGCAAGATACAAGAATTAATTAACAGAAAATATAAAAAATAATAATACAATATATTTTCTTAAAACAAGCAAAACAATTTTAACAGATTTTTTTAACAGCTTCTGAAATTAAAAACGAAAAGCATCCGCTCACCAAATTGAAATTTATCACTCACAATAATATTTTTTTAAATTTTGTTTAAAAATCCCTTTAATCTCTTTTTTATCATTAATATTTTCTACAATATCTTTTTTATCAATTGAATTATATATTAATTCAAACTTATCAACTTTTGTCATAAAAAAATCAAATTCTTTTTTAAAATCATAATTAAATTTATGTTGATTTTCTAGTAAAAAAATATAGGATAATTCTTTTAAATAAATAACAAAACTTTGAGAATTATGAGAATACATATTATAAATCAAATTAAAATATTCTTTTTCAGGAATATTATTTGCAACTCTTATCCTTTCAAGAAACATACTTAATTTAAGATGAAAACATACAAAAAATGAGACTTTTTTTTGACAAACATTACTTAATCTAAAACTCTGCATTATTCTCTTGAATTTTTCAACAAAAATACTATCATGACCATAAAAATGAGTTATACCCTTTTTATCTATAGAAATAGTGTTTGATTTAAACATATCATGAAAAACAACACAATAATAATCACAATCAGAATTTTTATGTTTATTAAGCATATTAATAATATCTAAAGTATGATGCAAAACATTATTTCTATTATGATATGGATGGTTTTGAGGAGTTTTTAATAAATCATAAAAATAACTAGTTATTTCATGAAAATTTCCCGTCATCTCAATAAATTGAGTAAAAATATCATAATTTTTTATACCATCTTTAAACATATTGAAAATCTCAGTTTTAACCCTTTCATTAGAAAGAATTTTAATACCACAACATTTTTGTTTTACAATATCAAATTCAGCTTTATTAAAATCTAAATCAAATTTGTTAATAAATCTAAAAAACCTAAATATCCTTAAATAATCTTCTTCAATTCTTTTAGCAGCATTACCAACAAAACATAAAACCCGTCTTTTAATATGTTCTCTACCACCAAAAAAATCAAAAATCTCATTAGTTACAACATTTTTATATAATGCATTTATAGTAAAATCTCTTCTTTTGGCATCTTCTTTCATATTATCAGTAAAATCAATTTTGCAGCTTCTACCTAAAGTACTAACATCTTTTCTCCAGGTAGTATGTTCATATTTAACATTATCAAGAATAATCGTAACAGTTCCGTATTTTATACCTGTTGAAATACATTTAATCTTTTTATTTTTACAGATTTTTTTCATTTGATCAGGCAAAACAGCTGAACAAATGTCATAATCTTCAGTTTTTTTATTCATAAGAAGATCACGAACACAACCACCAACAAAAAACAACTCCAAATTAGTCTTAGATTTAATAAAAACTGCAAAATCATATATATTCATTATAAAATCCTTTGAAAAAAGTTACTTTATCTCTCCGTCAATTCCAACAACATATTCTCTAAGAATAATATTTTTACCAGATTTTTTTAGAGAATCTTCAATTATCTTAGTAGAACCACCACAACAAGGAACTTCCATTCTAACTATAGTAATAGATTTTATATCATTATTTTTAAATATCTCAGTTAATTTATCAACATAACTCTCATAAGCATTGTCAAGTTTTGGACACATAATTAGAGTAACTTTATCTTTCATAAATCTTGAATGAAAATTCCCATAAGAAAAAGCAGTACAATCAGCAGCAATCAAAATATCAGCATTTTTAAAATATCCAGCAAAAGGAGAAACAAGTTTTAGCTGAACCGGCCAAGTTGTAAGCTCAGTAGGAATATTATTATTTACAACAGTATTTTTATTATCTTTTTTCATAGTTCTCTCTTGCATAGAAGGACAACTACCAAAACTCTCACCAGACTCAATTAAAACAGGAACAGGGATATTCTTTTCTTTAAGATATTCAAGTGCTTGATTATAATAAGTAGTTTCCCCATGATGTAATAGATGTTTAAGGTGTGCTTTAATCGTATTAGCACCCTTTAATACAATATTATCCATAGTTTTCCATTCACTATAAGCTTGTGCTTCTCTTTCCTCAACAGTTATAGCATTAACAGGACAATCTCCAATACAAGCACCGAGCCCATCACAGAATATTTCACTTACAAGCCTAGCTTTACCATCTATCATCTGAATAGCGCCTTCAGGACAACCCTCAGCACATTTTCCGCAACCATTACATAAATCATCATCAATTTTGATTATCTTTCTCATTGAAGCCATAATAATTCCTCCTAATTATTTAAACTTGTTTAATTTTTATGTTTTTAAAATAATCTTTCAAATCTTTATTAATCCTAAAAAAGTCTTTATTTAAAAAACACTTTTCAAATGGGCAAACAGATTTATTAACAGGACAATTACCCGAATTAGAAATCCCATCAATAATTTCAATAACATCCAGAAAACTTGAATCCATACCTTTTTTGGTAATTAAAAAACCACCTTTAGAACCCCTAACTGATTCAACCAACTCATATTTTGAAAGAATTTGAAAAACTTTTGCAACAGTATTAGCAAAACTACTAATTTTGAAAGCAATTTCTTTAACATTAAGCCTTTCATCATTTTTTTTAAGAAGGACAAGACCATGCAAAGCAATAGATACACTCTCAGAAAATTTATACAAAGACTCCTCCTTTCTTTTTTTGGTATTTCGGTATTCCTTTACCTATTTTAAAACAAAATAATATATTTGTCAATGTAAACATATTGGGGTCGGTCCTCTCAATGTTTACAAAAAACTCCAAAAGCATTTACTATCAAGCTTTTCTTAGCAAAAAAAAATTATTTAAAAATTTTATTTTTTTGATATATTTTGACACTTTTTTTATCAGTATAAATTGTTATTTATACTAGGCATTATATAGAGCGAAAACGATAAAACATGTTTATATCAATATATTTTAGATTGTAATGTTTTTATTTGACTGATCAAAAAAAATTATTTTGTAAAGTTAACAAGGACCGACCCCAAGGGTTTTCAATTTTTTATAAAACAATCTTTACATTTTCCTTGATAATGACAATTTTCTTGATCAATTCGAATTTTTTTCATTAAATTTATCCAGATTTCGCTGAATTTGAGATTTTCTGTTATTGTTCCTGGCGATAAACTCATTTCTGGGTCATTATTGCAAAATCCTACAATTCCATTCCATCTTATAATTGGCATTGTATATAATTTATGGCAGATATTGCTTTTTTGTTGAGATGAGTTCAAATTGTTTTCTGAAATATTCAGACCTGATATTTCTAATGCTTTAATGAACATTTCAGTGCTTTCATTTTCTTTTCCTGGATATACAAGTTTTCTTATAAAAATATAATCTTCTTCTAAATCAGTCTTTTCACTTTTTAAAATTTTTAAATATTTATCTTTTTTTTGAAATTTTTCTATAAAATCCTTTAATTCATGTATGTTTTCTTTCATTGGTATAAACTGATATCTTAAATATATATTTGAATTTCTGTTTTTCTCAATAATATTAATGTTTTCTATTATTTTGTTAAAATTTCCATTTTTTCTAATATTTGTATATGTTTTAGAACATTCTGCATCTATTGATAAAAATAAAAAAACTGGTTTACTTAATTTGTTAAGTTTGTCTATATGTTGTTTTTCAATAAACGATATATTGGTATCAAATGCTATACAGTTGAAAAATTCTTTGTTTGTATTAAGTATATCAAGAATATTATCAATTTCAGGATGCATAAAAGCTTCACCTAACCATGCGAGTTTAAGACCGTAAAATTGTAATCCTGATTCTTTTATATCTTTTATTATTTTATTAAATAGATTTATATTGATAAATCCTTTTTGTTTTATATCAACTTCTTCTCTATAACACATAATACAATTGTAATTACATAAATTAGTAAGTTCTATTGTTAACCAAGGATTAAAGGAATTTAATTTTTTTATATATGAAAGACTCATTTTATAATTGGTATAAAAAGTTTTATATATTTACCTTTTTCATTGTTTTCAACACATATTCGATAATTTAATGTATCTATAATCTTTCCAATTATTTTAAGTCCTCTTCCTGAACCTTTTTTGAATGTTTTTTTAATATTACGATAATTTAAACCTTCTGGACTAAAAAACATCGCATTATCAACAGAAAAACCATTGTCAAAAAATCTTATTTCTACTTCATCACCATTTGCATGAAATTCTATACCAACTTTATTTTTTGAATATTTTGCAGCATTTGTTATAAGATTTATAAACAGATGATTCAAATGATATTTACTTGAATTTATAAATTTTCCCGTAACTGAATCTGAAAATTCTGCATAAAACTGTTTTCCTTCAAATTCACATATTTTTTTACCTAAAGCCATAAGATCATTGTAAATACTTATAAGTTCAATTTTTTCAAATTTAATCTCATCTTCTTTATCAATAAACATTTTCATCTCTTCAATAAGAAGACTTATTTTATCAAAACTAGCTTCAAATGCATTAAAAAGATCAGGATGATTATCTTCTATATCATGAAACATTGCTTTTGTGTTTAAAAAAACATTTAAAGGTGATGATATATCGTGAAGGACTTCAGAAATATACTCTTTGAAATATTCAACTTTTTCCTTTTTATTATCATTTTTTAATGATTCCATTAATTCATAGTTTTTTTGAGAACATTCATCAATAAGCCTAAATAATTCTTTTAAAGCTGGAAGAAGTTCTTCTATTCCATAATTATCCTCTTTAAGAATATTATAAACATCGGTCAAAATAACTCCAGTGTTTTCTAATCTGATCTTTTCAAGATCCATCTTTTCAGAAAAACTTAATTCCTTTGATGACAAAACAAGTATTCTATTATCTTCATCATTCATATCTTTCAAAAAATCTTCAATATTTTTATAAGTAAATACTGAAAAATATCCATAAGAATCTAGTGTATGTCTAAAGAGTTCTAATATAAATTCATCATTATGTATTAAAACTAGATTTAAATCCGAGTGTTCTACATAATTAAGCAACTCATTTTCACATTCATATGCAAATCTTTCATCACTAAATATTGGAACAACTTTATTAAGTCTTATAAAATTCAATACTTTAAGTAACTGATTTCCAACATTTATAAGAACTACACGACTTTTATTTTTTCTGGCTTTATTGCAAAGATTTATTATTTCACCAATTGCTGAAGAATCAATGTTTTCCGTTATTTTAAAATCTAAATATATTATTTTTGAACTAAAACTACATATATGTTTAGTATTTTCTCTAAATTCTTTTACATTTAGAAAATTAAAATCTTTAGGTGTTTTTATAATAATCCTTTCATCTTTTTCCATTAAACATATTCTCTTATTTTATCCAATAGTTGCTCAGGAGTAAAAGGCTTGAGTAGATATGAATCTGCTCCAACTTTTATATAATTGTTTTTCACAGCTTTTAAATCTATTCCTGTAACTAATATTATTGGAATATTTTTTGTAATATCATCTTCTTTAAGAGATCTGCATACTTCATAACCGTCAATTGATGGCATCATAATATCTAAAAGTATAAGATCAGGCTTTTCTGTAATTACTTTTATACCAAGTTTTACAGCATCGCATACTGTTATAACATTGTATTTTTCTGTATGAAGAACTGTATCCATTAACTCAAGAATATCTAGGTCATCATCTACTACAATTATTTTTTTATAGCCTTTTTTATTTGATTGTTCTATAAAATCATCTATATCTTTTCTATAAATTCTATAATGTCCACCAGGAGTTGTAAAAGCTTTTATCTTTCCTTGTCTAAGGTAATTTTTCATTGTTGAATGACTTACTTTAAGAAATTTACAAGCTTCTGTAGTATTTAATATTTCGTCAACAAAATCAATATCTAACATTTTTAACTCCCAAAATTAAACTTTTTAACGATTTTATCCTTTTTTTAAACAAATGTCAAAAACAGATAAAAATAGTTTGCTTTCTTTACTTACTAAAACTCGTCAAAGTTTGCTTACTAGGAATATTTATATTCCGCTCAATAAAAAAACAATAGCTTTTTTTCACTGTTTTTTGCTTTTCCCACTTGACCCTTTCTTGATCTAACTTTTTTTTATCTACTTTATAACTGCGATTTTTCCTTCAAAACTATAATTTTCAGTTTCTAATTTATAATAATATAATCCATTCGCAACTTTCTTGCCTGTTTTATCGGTTATATCCCAGTAAAATTCAGTTGAACCTGAAATATTCTGTCTATAAATTATTTTGCCTGAAACATCATATATTTTTAAAATTGCTTTACTAGCTGTTAAAAGTCCATCAGCTTTAAATATTACAAAATCATTGGCAGGATTTGGATAAGTTACAACTTTAATATTACCAATTGAAGTCGGAACATATTTAATACTCATAGGAGATTTATTTCCAGCTCTATCTTTTACTTCGATATCAATTTCGTATTCTTTTATAGAAGTGAAAGATAATTCTTTTTCAATATCCAATGTATATTGCTCAGAACCATTAATATTTACATTTTTTACAAATCCGTCAACTTTAAATGTAATAGTATCAATTCCAGTTTCCATATCGTTTAATATATAACTTGAATAAGAATTTTTTTGTATTAATGGAGCTTTATTATCATAAGCAATAACATATTTTCCACTTTTATTAATTCCTTTATCAAGTTTACTATAAAATTTAAATACTCCATTTTCTTCTCTAAAAATAACAGCTCCTTTTTTATTCAAAATCTCAACTTTAAGCGGATTTGTAAATTGTTTTTGAGGCCATATATTAATACCTGAATTTAAATATTCAATATCTATTATTGAATTTTCTGATGGAGCTTTTCTAATAATATTTTTATCTTCATTATAAAATTCACTGATTATAACTGAATCTTCATTTAAAACAGGTGTTTTACTAAATATTGAAAATTCTGAAAATTCAATTTTTGCAGGAGCAAGACCACCTCTTATTACATTAAAAATCTTAATATCTTTTCCTATAAGATTTCCATTATTTTCAGTACCGGTAACTTCAATATAAGCTTGTCCTGTCCTTGTAGGATCAACTACATAAACACCTTTATAAAGTGTATTGTCTATTTTTGATAACTCAATGTTTTTTGGAAGAGAATTTTCCTGTGTTATTTTAAGGCTTATATCATTTTTCATATTTTCAGATGTTTTTATAAGAATTAGCATTTTAGTCTTTGATAATGGATACTGAAAATCTGAAATAAGAAATGCTGGATTTACCTGTATATCTTCAACTTTTGGCTGACTTAATGGTGTGTTATATATGTCTTTAAAAGTATTGGTATCAAATTCAATATCAACAACTGTTGAAAAATCAGATATATCTGCTACAGGAATAAGACAGTATCCAGTATATCTATTGCCTGAATAATCAATCTTTTTTAGTTGTATTCTATTTTGACCACTGACAATTTCAACAAATGGAATAATAGAATTATTCATAACAGAAGTAAATTGACAACTCATTTCTAATCTATAATTTCCCAAACTTCCTGATGAAAGTTTTAAAAGCAATGAATTATCTTTTATCTTTGTTTCGGAAACTCTTACATTAAAACTATTTCCTGCCCATTCAGGCATTGAATTTGATGTTTTTACAACAATTTCTTTAGGTGAATAAATATTATCTGCAAAAACTTCAAAACTTCCATTTATAAATTCTTGTCCAATTGCAAGAACTGGAGCTTTTAATTTAATATCTATTTTGTAAATATCAGTTACGCTTACTTCAAATGTTGGTGATTTTAATGTTGAAACATCAGGCAATGTTGTAATAGCAACATCATAAGTTTTTCCAGTATCACCATAACCTGGTATAAAAAGACTATGTTGAGGAGTTTCAATACTCATTATCTCAGGAGTTCCTGAAGAAATTTTCCACATTTTTATTTCAGAACCAGGTATATGAGTAAAACCATCTGGAAAATTTACAAGCACTCTATTTATTCCAAGATCACCAGTTTCTATTTCTGGTCTAAGGAATACTGAAAAATCAGTATTTCTTGAAGCAACCGCATTATTTGGCAAAACTGCTCCTTCGATATTTTTAACTTCTTTTCTTATATTAATAGAACATTGAGAATTTCGTAAATTATCAGAAAGTATTTCATTAAAATGGGAATTGTTATTTACAAGATATAATGACATATAAGCAAGCATTGAATTTGATGGTGTATTTACTTTAAAATCAATTTGAATATTATGAGAACCATTTGTATTATAAATTGTATTTAATACTATAACAATGTCATTTAATTGATTTATTGATGTATGTATAGCTGCAATTCCATCTATTAATACCGATGTATTTGCAATCTCTGCTGGAGTCATTCCTAAAGGTAAATCTATTACTATTTTATTTATACCTTCATGAATAATATTATCTATGTCAAATGAAAAATTCATAGAACAAGCAATTTTTTCATTTACAACCATTTCATCTGGAACAAGTGTTATTCCTGTTATTGAAGCTGGTTTTCCTTCTGAATAATAATTAAGTGTATTATTATTGTTTTCACCATCTACATCAGTTGATTGTACTAAAATATCTGAGAAACCAAGCTCAGTAGATATAGCTTTTATTTCAATTGGATTTTGTATTGCATATACTTTTTTATTTGAATAAGATGTAAAAGATATTTGTAACTTATCCATATTTGATAATTTGTTAAAAAATCCAACTGTAATAACTTCTTTTGTACCGTTTGCTCCAAGATCTATATCGTAAACAGATTTTTCAAAATGAGTTGTTTCAATTCTTTTTATATTATTAACAGATACAATAAAATTACTCGAATAATTTATTCCTTGAGGAAGTCTAATTTCAAAAGAATCAACTCCAAATTGACCTGGATTTATAGTAGGTACTATTGTAATTACAACATTTTCATTAGTATCTGTCATTGTGTAAGCTGGATTTATTTCTCCGCCTATAGCCTGAGCTGTTTCTGTTATAAAAACTTTTGTTGAATTAAAAGATTCATTTTCGCAAAAAACCGGAAGAGAAAAATCTTTATTATCAATATAGCATGAAATATTGCTTCCAGTTGGATAATTATTAACATCAGGATTATCTATTGTAAATATTACTTCTACAGTTCCTGCACTTCCTGAATTAATCTGATAAGTGTCCATAATTATACTAATATCATGTTCGCCATTATCTGTAATCAAACAATTAGTAGTTATATCAATTGGTACTCCAACAGTCTGCAAAGTAACTTGAGAAACTGAAGATGAATCTATATTTGTAAAATTGTCAGGAAAATCAAAATAAAGAACATTCATAGGTTCACTTATAGCTTGTACTGTAATATTTGAAATATATTTAATTCTCTGTCCTAATTTAGATTTTTCAATATAAACAGGTCCTAAAATACTCCTGTCTGGATCTTCTACTTTACCTACAGCATTCATATTTGCTCTTTTTACAGTAATAGTACGGTTTCCGGTAACTCCACCCAATACTTGGATTTTTTTATCATCACTAGAGTTTTTTGCAAAAACTTTAATATCTGCTGAAGTCTCGTTAATATCTAATGCTTTAAGTGATAATTTTATTTCAATAGTACCTTCTATATCAGGTGATATTTTTTTATGAAGAAGATCGCCTATTCTAACTTCTACAGTATTTCCAACAACATTTACAAGAGCTTCATTTATAGAAGGTGTTCCACTATATATTTCACTATAGGAAGTAAATGAAGGTGTTCCACCATTATAAAGTTCTCTTTCAACACTTATACTATTTCTAATTGATAAAGGATCTGACATATTAAATAATTGCAGAGGAAATTCAATTAAAAATATATTTGCATCAAGATTTTTCATAGCATTTTGAAAATCAGGATTTATTTTTAAGGTAAATTGTGAACTTCCGCCAGATGAAATTTTATCAGGTGCAATGTAAACATTGGTAAATCCATTGTATATATTTCCAGTTCTATAATTAAGACTATCATTATTTAAAACACCGTCGGAATTTGCTGATAAAGATGTTATTTTAGAGTAATTAACATCATCACCTACTTTAACTAATACTGTTTTATCAGATTTTTCTGAACCTATATTTCCATTGAGTTTTATATATGCATGCTTGTCAACAGAACTTGAAACAAGCTTTCTACCTGAAATAAGTTCTATTTCAGCAGTGCCGTTATTATCATTTATAAACATGAGAACTTCAGAAGGACCTGGAATTTTATTTGTTACTGTTGTCATAGTAAATGTACTTACTTTTAAAATTACATTTGAAATTTCTGATGTATCTACAAAATTAAAATTAGGAACTTTTAAATAAAAATAATTTATGCCTGAATTTTGTGTTGTAAGATTAGCCTCAACTGTAATATCCATAACAGCATTATCATTAATCAAAAATCTACCTGGATTTACTTCTGCTTTAACTAATTCTGCTATATTTCTTGTTAAAAAATTAAGATCATTATTAGTAAATTCAGTAATAGCATCACCACCAGTAACATCAGTTACAGAAAGTCCAGATGTGCTATCTTTTAAAGTTACTTCTATTCTTCCTTGGGCCAAAAGTGCAGTTGGAGCTTTTACTTTATATTTTAGTTTAATAATTTCATCAGTTTTTTTGTTTTCAAAAAATACAATTTCAAAAGTATCTCTACCTGCTTCTTTTAATACAGCAACTTCACTATTAGATTCAGGATTTCCATCCTTATCATCGTCTATAAGTAATTTATCTAGTCCTGAATATATTTCAAAACTATCACCATTATCAAGTATATTTGCTGTATATGTACCTGTCTCAAAAGCACCATCACCAAGAAAATGATTTATAATTATCCTATCATAACCAGTATCCTGAACACTTATACCAGGTTTAATAAATACCTGAAAATCTACCCAGCCTCCAGGCACAACAGAACCAGGCCATATTTCTGATTTTACACTTGATATAGGACTGTTTATATAAACTTGAAGAGAATCAGATATAGTCTGTTCTCTGCCAAGAGTTGAATTTAGGACTTTTAATGTAAAATATGACGGTTCATTATCACTTTTTAATGGTTCTACTTCAATTTTTATTTTAAAAGCAGTATTTAAAAAACCTTCTCCAAAATACTCCTGAATATCTTGCGGAAAATAAAATAATATTTCATTTCCATTAATACTAGCATTACATTGACCTCCAACCGGAGGATTTTCTACTATATCAAGATTATAAAAAGGATTTGCTATTTCAATACTTGCATTGTTTATATATGCTCCTGTGTATTTATCAGTAGGATAAATAATTTTAACACTATCAAATCCATTATTATAAGCTTTAAGCTCAATACCCGAAACAAGAAACTCTAGCATTGTTCTTCCTTGAGGATTAATATTAGGAGGATTTACAGAAGCTGTATATCCAGAAGAAGTCAGAGAATATTCTCTTAAAGTAGAACTTATTATTTGTGTATTTATAGTGTTTTCTGCACTATCATATCCATTAATATATATTTCAAAACTATCACCATGTTCCATACCTGCAACAATTACATCTATATTAGTAAACGAAACTGTATAAATATTACCAACCTTATTTATTAAAGCTTTGCCTGTATCAACAGCATTTTTTATATTAAGTGAATTTTCTCCTTTTCCAGGTACAACTGTTCTTAATGCAAAAGAAGATAAATCAGCTTCACAGTTTGCTTCAGTTATATCAACTTCAATTGTTATACTTGAAATATTTGAATGTAATTCATCAATTGATTCATAATATAAATCATCTATTTGAACAGGAAAACTTGTTTCAGCTGATTTTAGTAAATTATTAAATGTATCTCTAAATTCAACAAGTGTATTTACTATAGATAATGTTTTATCAGTATTTATAATTAAACTTGAATCAGTCTGAATATTTCCAGCTTTATCAACAGCTTTTATTGAAATGTTTTGGGCAATAAGCTCGTTTATTGAACTTCCTAAAGTATCAGTTGTAAGAGTAAATACAGCTCCTGTATCTGAATAAAAAGAAAGAACAAACGGAACTTCACTTTGTGCTGAAAAATTGCCACCAAGTGGAGTTAAATCACAATATAATGATGTTAATCTTTCTTCTTTAGGAAGTATAACCCTAATATTGATTTTATCCCCAACTTTATACCAATTATTTGAATCAGTTACTTCAATTGTACCAAGTGCAAAATCAACAGCAGTTTTATCAAGAACACCTGTTATTGTATCAACTATACTGTTTCCAGATTTATCTGCAATATTAATGTTTATTTCTATTGTTCCTTCAACCATTGTAGCAGTAAGTGCAGTAAATGAAAGTGTATATGTGCTATCTAAATTATCTGTAAATGCAGAATCTGCAAATGCAGGATCAAAAGTTGATATTTCACCAGTTATATTTAGACCAGTTTCACCCATATCAAATACAATTTCACCAGTATCACCTTGTTTAAAATAAATATCTCTATCACCTTTTGAATATATATTTTTAGTCGATGTAACAGGCAAAGTACAATCGAGTGTTATAGAAACTTCTTTAGTTGAAATATTCCCAACTTCATCCTCAATACTTATAATAAGTTTTCTTTCACCTTCAACCATAGTAGTTTCAGAAAGTAAATCTGTTATTATTTCAAATGTATCTCCTGCAATATAAGGAATTATTTCTTCAGTAAATTGAGTGTCGAACACTGATAAATCTGCTTTAACAATAAGATCTGCTGATGCTGTAATTAAATCAGAAGCATTAACCAAAACTTTTATTTTATCACCAACTTTTACATATAAATCACCTTGAGCATTATCCACAGCTCTAGTAATTCCAGTTGAATCAAAAACAGGAGCTCCATTATCAAGACTAACACTTATTCCAGTTATTTCTGTAATTCCTGATGGTGTAAGCGAACTGGCAATATTATTTCCAGCATTATCTTTTGCAGTTATCCAATATATAAATGATGTGCCTGTAATATTAACTTCTGATAAATAATTATAAGGTGATATGCTGTTTTCTAAAGACATAATTTTAGTCTGCAATGCACCACCATCAACTTTGTAATTTAAAGTTACTTCTCTTGATGCTAGAGAATCAGATTCAGTTATATGAACAGAGATTTCTATTGTACCAGGTTTTGTATAACTACCATCTATTAAAGCGACACTTGAAAGGTCTGATGCTGTATTATCTTCTTTTATTGTATCTTCCAAAGTACCATTAACAATATTTCCAGCTTTATCTTTTACAGTTGCATTTAAGCTAAAAGTCTTAACTCCTTCAAGCGGAGGTTCTGTAACTGTAATATTCCATACAGCCTGATTTCCATTAAAAGAATTTGGTGCAATTGCTTCATTACCAGCTCCAGTAAAATCCGTTATATCTGCTGTTATATCCGAAATATCTAGATTACCTTCAATATCAGAAATTTCAACAGTCGCTTTTATAGTATCACCATTTTTATAAGCTGTTTCAATATTTGAAGGATTTGTAAGTTTTACCAAAGTAACTTCCGGTGAATTTATATCAACTTTAAGCACAACTTCTAAAGTACCATACAAAGGATTTCCAGCTTTATCAATTCCTGATATAATCAAAGGATAATCTCCAGATGTTGCTATTGAAGATATTGTTATTTCCCATGTTGCACCCTGATTATTTGTATATTCAATTGGAATTATATTATTAGCAAGTCCTAATGACGATGCATTTAAAATAATATCAGAAATATCTATATTATCTTCATCTGAAATATCAGCAAATATCTTTACTATATCATCAGCCATAGCAAGATTTAATGTTTGATTAGAACCTTTTGCAATTAAAGATTTTACTTCAGGAGCAGTTTTATCAACTCTTACAATTTTAGTTGTTGTACCTATAACAATATTTCCAGCTTTATCAACAGTAGAATTTTTTATTGATATTGTTTTATTACCTTCGGTAATATCTCCTACAATTATATTTTCAACAGTACCAATTCCTGATGAATATGTTGTAATAACAGTATCTTCCACAACTCCTGTAATCTCACTTAAATCAAGGATAATATCAGAAGCAATTAGACCATTATTATCAGAAATATCAACAACAATTTTAACATTATCTCCTGATTTTGCATTGTTTTCATTATTATATGAATTAACAAGTTTTATTGAATTGGCCTGTGGCGGAGTTTTATCAGAAATTATTGTTGTAGAAAGACTGTGACCTGAAGCTGCTTCAATAAGATTACCAGCTTTATCCATAGAAGAAGCTAAAATATTAACAGTCTTAACTCCATCATTTATAAGGGATAAATCTGTAGTCAAATTCCAAGTCAATTTACCAGAAATTAAAGTATCAGGCGAAACAGAAATCCCACCACCTAGCTGTTGTAGATTAGCTTTTATAAGATTAATATCAGAATTAGTTTCAACAACATCAGCTTCAATTGTTATATTTTCACCATCTCTGACATAATCAGAATTTCCCAGTGAATTTTTAATAATAAGGTTTGATATTTGAGGTTTTACTGTATCAAGAATTATATTATGATTAATAGGTCCAATAGAATTTCCAGCATCATCAGTTGCCAAAAAATTTATAGTTTTTTCTTCATTACCAGTTACATTAACATAAACTTCCCATGTTGCATAAGAATTATCATAAAAATTTGGACTTACAAGAGCACCACCACCTAAAGATGAAAAATCAGCTGTAATATCTCCAGCCTGCATATTAGGTTCGCTCAAAGCAATAACAAATTTTACATTTTCATAACTTTTTGTAAAATCAATAAGTCCAGCACTGTTTATTAGTTTTTTTGAAGTTAATATTGGAGGTGTTGCATCATAAGTTATAACTTTAGTAGTAATACCAGTTACATTATTTGAAGCTTTATCTTTTGTTTGAGTAATATTAATTGTACCATCACCCGACATGCCAGTAACAGTAAAAGGAGCCCATAAAGCAATTCCTGATATTGCATTATAAGAATCACAAGCAACTGCTATTCCTCCTCCAAAATCAGAAAGATCAGCTTTAATATTAGCCTGAGAAATATTACTTGTGTCTCCAAAGCTTAAATCTAATATCTTTGCTTCAACTGTCACAGTTTGTCCATTTTTTACAATATTTTGATTATTTAATGGATTTGTAAGCTTTATATATTGGCAATTTGGTGCTGAAGAATCAATTATAATAGTAAGAGCATCTTCAACAAAAACACCTTCAAATTTTAATTTCACTTTATAATCATAAGCTTGAGAACATCCAGCAGTAGTCCAGTTATATGTATAAAATTTACTTGATATTCTTGTTAAAGGTTGAACAGAAGTAGTATATCCCCAAGTTTGAGAAACTATCTCAACTTCACCAGTTGCATAATCTATATCTGTATTTACTTTTATAACAACTATCTGAGTCGGATTATAATTTTCATCATCGTCAGTCGGATCAACAGAATCATTACTATTAACACTAGTAACAGCACTAAAAGATGTAACCGATATTATAAACAGAATATATATAAGAAAAATTACAATTTTTCGCATAGAGAAACCCCCACTACTTAATTATAATTTATTATCGGCATAAGTGGATTTTACGATTGTTTTTTTACCGGTAGACAATTTTTTTACAAAGATATTAAAGCAACTTTCTTATAATATAACAAAAGTTGCAATTAGTATGACTTTGTCATATTCTGACAAAGTCATAATTAGCGACTGTAAAAATATTTACTGAAAATTTTCACAGTCTAATTAGTAAAACAATTATATTATATATATCGCATTTCTAATTGTGAGTTTAGTCACGCTAATTATCAAAAAAGACATAATATGGCTTTTTTGATCTAATCGATTTTATCTTTTACAACTCGCATTTATTACCTGTGCATGCGAATTCTCTGCTTCCAGTTGTATTATCCTCAGATTCAATTTTATCAAGTTCTTCAAAATCAATATTATTATAATCAGCCAATCTTTTATTATATTCTTCCTCAGAAATAGGTTCATAAGGAGCTAGTCTATAAACAGTATCTGAAAATGGAAGAAAAGATATGCCACCAAGAATATCCCAATTTTTATATGTCCATGCAATTACATCAGGCCATTCGTCTTCTTTTACATAAATAGTACAGGAAGGATTATGCTCACACCAGTGATTTTTAAGCATTTTCCAATAATCAAGCTGTTCAAGTACATTTTTTTCAGTTCTTATAACAGAAGTTTTTGGACTTTTTTGTATAAAATCAAAAACCGCTGTAGTCATAGTATCTTCTGATTGTCCAACTTCAGGATTCCATGGTATGTTTTTACTTACAAGAAATTTAAACATAGGGTCTGAAGTAGAAACTCTAACTCTTCTTATATAATAACTAGAATATCTTGCATGAAGACCTGAAGCAGAATCAACAAGCTGACTTACTGTACCAGAAGGTTTTACTGCTGTTACAGCTTTTGGAGCATTAATATTAAGGCTTTTTGCCCATCTTTCAGAAGTCTTTATAGCTTCATTTTTCATAAGTTCTAACATTTGCACAGCTTTTTTATCAACTTTATTTAAAACTGGATGATCCATTAATCCTGTAAGAGAAACACCAAGAAGTCTTTCTTCTTCACAATTTTTCTTCCAATCACTAGAAAGAAACTGAAAATTCGTAAGATTTGACTGCAAAACACCTAAAATAGTTGCATATCTGACTTTTTCAAGCAATCTTTCAGGAGTATCATCAGGCCTTATAATAACTTCAGTAAGATTACAAAATTGTCTTGGTCTTAAAATTATTTCTCCACAAGGATTTAGTCCAAAATCATATTCTTTATTTCTTCTTTCTGGAACTGTATTTTTCAATGCAGTTCTATTAATTATTCCTCTTTCACCAGTATTTGATTTTATAAGTGAAATCATTTCTTCAAGAAAAATAACAGTGTCAGGTTTATCAACATATACTGCTGAATTATTCGAATAAGATCTATGAGGATGAATAAGATAAAACTCACCATCTTTACAATGTCTCATTCTCATATCAGAAAGGTTTGATAATGATATACATGCTGATCTTCTTATTCCACCACTAACTACAACACCAGCTATCATACATACAAGATCATGGCATTCAATAGAAGTAAGTTTTCTTGACGAAGCATTTAAAAATAAATTTTTAGTATATTCTAAAAGTTCTTTTAATGGTCTAGGTCCTGCACTTCTTCCACCAAAAGTTTTTAATCTCGAACCTTTTTCTCTTATTAAAGAAAGATCATAATTTAATACAATTCCTTTATAAAAAGATGATAAATATTTATGAAATCCTTCTGCCCAACCTTTTCTTGAATCAGAAAATTTTACAGTATCATTTACAAATACTAGGTCTTCAGGTATTTCAGGTAACTTATTAATATATTGTCTTTCAACACTAAAACCAACACCTGTTCCACACATAAGAATATATAAAACTTCAGAAAAAGATCTTATTGTATCAATTGTTGTATAAGCACAGTTATATCCACATACATTTTCTTTTTCAAGAGCAGGACCACTTGCCCACAAAGCTCTCATTGAACCCATAACTCCCATATTCCTTTTACATTCAATAGCTTCTAAAAACTCTTTATTCATATTTTCTTCTTCTTTTGGTATAAATTTTTGTAAAAAATTTTTATACCTATCAATAGTTTCATCCCAATTTTCACGACGATTTTCATTGTCTTTCCATCTTGCATACTTTAATTTATAAATAAGTTCTTGATATGTATTAATTTTCATTTTTCCTCCATAAAGTCTATTTTTTCATTTTCATTATATACTAGTCGAACCTAAGTATTCAATTTTAGTATTTTCTAATTATATGTAATGTTAACAACTTTGTAACAATTACACAAACAATTTATTTTTATTAAAAAATACCGATACAGTAAAGGTACAAAAAAAAGGAGGAAAATATGGTTAAAAACAAAACACCTTATATTTATGGAATACTTACAGGATTGCTAATGATTATTTCTGTATTTATTTCTGGTAAATTTTTCGGAGCTTCAACAACTTTTGCAAGAGGTGGTGGAATGCTTGAAAAACTATTACTTCCAGCAAGAGTTTTAGAAAACTCATATTTTATTAAATATGCACCTAAGTTTGATTGGCAATTTTTATTTGTAATTGGTATTGGTATCGGAGCATTTATTAGCGCATATTTAGCTAAAGAATTTAAATTTAAATATATTCCAGATATGTGGAAAAAAGAAATAGGGGTAAGTAAAAGAAAAAGAAATTTATTTGCATTTATGGGTGGATTACTTGTAATTATAGGTGCAAGAATGGCTGGTGGCTGTCCAAGCGGACACGGTCTTTCAGGCATTGCTCAACTTTCTATAAGTGGTTTTGTATCAGTTATATTTTTTGTAATAGGTGGAGCTATATCCTCTAATCTAATTTATAAAGGAGGTAAAAAATGAATTTATTACTTAATGGTTTAATAACTGGTATTGTATTTGGAATTTTCATGCAAAAAGCAAAAGTATTAAGATATAATAAGCAAATCGCTGCATTAAGATATAAAGATATGACTATTTTTAAATTTATGCTATCCGCAATTATCACAGCAATGATTGGATTTTATATTTTAAATGATATGGAAATGATAAAATTAAGCATTAAAGGTACTTTACTTGGTGCTAATATTGTTGGCGGATTAATATTTGGTATTGGTTGGGGTATACTTGGATATTGTCCAGGAACTGCGGCTGGTGCATTAGGTGAAGGTAGATTTGATGCTCTTTCTGGAATTATAGGATTTTTTACCGGAGGAATTATTTATGCTGAAATCTATCCTTTTATTCAAAATAATTTTTTAAAAATAGGAAATTATGGAAAAATAACTTTAGCAGACCTAACAGGAGTTAATCATTGGATTGTCATTGTTATTGTCTGTGGTTTATTTATTTGTGCTATGAGACATTTTGAGAAAAAAGGGCTTTAACAAAATTTTCAAAATTTAATAAAAACTTCTGAGGGCTTTTTAAAAATAAAGGGTCCTCAGAATAATTTTCAAATATAATCCTAGAATTAGGTATTTTTTCAGAAAACTCTAAAAAATTTAAAAACTTTTCAGAATTAAAATCTTTCATTGAATAAAAAGTATTTACAGGACATTTTATATTTGATTGCTTATGAGGAAAAATATTTTTTTTACCATCTTTAAGATTACAAAATATTTTACTATCATTATTTATAACTTCTTCCCAATCGTCACCATGCATTCTTGAATAAAAAAAAGACTCAGAAGATTTTTTAGATTTTTCTCTATTTCTCATTAAAATTTTTAAATCTTCTTTTTCAAAAATCGGTTTTTCTGGATTATATAAAACAATACCTTTTACTAATTCAGGATATTTTAAAGCAGTATTCAAAGCTGTATAACATCCAAAATTATAAGAAAAAATTATAATATCATTTAATTTATGTTTAAGACATATTTTATTAATAATTTCAGAATTTTGTTGCCAGAAATCACCCTCAATCTTGTTATTTCTAAGTGAATTTCCACAACCTAGAAGATCAAAAGTAACAACTTTAAATTTTTTTTGATAAAAATGCAGTATATCTGAAAAATAATTTGAACTATGAATATTATCATGAATAAAAAACACAATATTTCCCTCACCAGAAATATTGTAATTTATACCATTTATATTATCTTCTAAATTAGTTTCAGATGCTTTTTTTATAAATTCTCTTGCTTTACAGTCTTCATTTATAATATGATTATTTATCCAATCTTTAAGAAAATCCAAAATATCCATATTTAATCTGATTTTTTTTGCTTGAAAGTCTTTTATAAGATTTATTACCTTTTTTTTAAAATCAAGATGTTCTTTTTTTTGTCTATCAAGAGAAGGATATTTAATTTCTTCAAAATATTTTTCTTCAGTATCAAAATGAAGAGTTGCATAATCAGCAAGCTTTTTAAGATATTCTTTTATTTTATTATTTCCCTCACCTTTTTTAGTTTCAACAAGCAAAGCATTATATATATTAATAAGTTCCATGTGTTGAAGGTCAATTTTATTATTACCGATTATAAAATCTTTCGTCCATTCAATAACTGACATTTAAAACTCCAAAAAAAGTTATATTTTATTAACAAATTAAATATTATAAAATATAACTTTAAAAAGCAAGATAAGCAAATTGTTATAAAAAGGTTAATTTGGTTAAATAGAGTTAGTAGGGTTTGTTGGGTTTGTTAATGACAGGATATTGCCTTCAGCAAGATATCTGCTTTTAGCAGAGATATTTGGCTTATCATTTTATGATAAACCAAAGTTTTTGAGCTTTGCTCAAGTTTTAAACCTAGTTTTACTCGTAAAACTACATCGTGAGCATAACGAACTATCTTGTTGAAAACTTGCATTTTAGGTTTCAACATCATCGTGCATTCATGCACCAACCCTTTAACCCTCAACTCTTTAACTTTTTTCTGTTCCAATTGCTTCTTTTATTTTATTTCTTAATACATCAATATTTATATTTTCTTTTGCAGATACATAAGGAAATTCTCTATTATCAACCAAATCAGCCTTATTTCTAATAATTATCTTCTTTTTATCAGAACAATCAAGTTTTTCAAGCGTATTATTTATTATTTTAAGCTGTAAATCAGCTTGTTCCTGATCAGAAGATAAAACAACTATTAAAAGATCAGAAAACTTTATTTCTTCAATTGTAGCTAAAAAAGCTTCAAACAATTTATCTGGTAGTTGAGAAATAAAACCAACCGAATCACTTATAAGAGCGTATTTACCATATTCTAAAAACAATTTTTTAGTCTGAGGTTCTAATGTTGCAAAATACTTATTCTCAACTTTTCCAGCATCTTTTTTTAAAAGAGAATTCAAAATACTTGTTTTCCCAACATTAGTATAACCAACCAAACTTATCATAGGAAATTTAGAAGATAATCTATTTTTTCTTCTTTGTTCTCTTGCTTTAAAATCTTTATCAATTTTTTCTTTTAATACCTTAACTCGTTTTGTCATATATCTTTTATCTAATTCTTTTTTTTGCTCTCCAAGACCTCTTGTTCCAATACCGCCACCAGTTTTGGAAAGTGCTTTACTACTACCAGTTATTCTTGTAAGTTCATATTGAAACTGGGCAAGTTCAACCTTATATTTACCAAGATTTGTTTTTGCATTCGCATTAAATATCATAAAAATAAGTTCTGCTCTATCTACTATTTCTATTCCACTCGGGAAAATATCAATAAGATTTTTATACTGTAAAGGAGAAAGTTCTTCCATTGCAATGACATAGCTAACATTATCTTCTATAATTCTTTCTTTTATTTCTTGTATTTTACCACTATTAAGATAAGTTTTTGGACTAGGTGACATTCCGCTCTGCTCAAATATTTCAACAATTTCCAAATCAACACTATATGCTAATTCTTTCATTTCATCAACAAAACTGTCAAATTTTTCTCTTGATTCTTTTATCATTCTAAAAGTCAACATATAAGCTTTCTGATTTTTCATTATAAAACCTCAACTTTTTTTACAATAATGTACTAATAAAAATATATATTAAAATACATAATATTCAATTGAATTTAAAAAAAGGGATCTTTAAGTTTAATGATGTTTTGCAAGTTCTGATACCTTGAAACAGATAAAAGCAACTGGTCCATAAAATGCATACAACAAACCCAATAATGCAAAGAATTCAACATGATATCTTGTTACTAAACCTAATGTCATTATGCTTAATACAATTATTTTAAGAGTAATAGGAGACTGTTTTTTCTTTTTACCTGAAAAATACGGAAGATTAGATACCATTAAAAAAGATACCCATATTGCAATAAAAATTAAAAAATGAGTTTTAAATTGAAATCCATATTTATAGCAAAAAAGTATATAACTTGAAATTATACCTGCTGCTCCCGGTATAGGCATTCCTTGAAAATTACCAGATTTATTGTCAGACACATTAAATCTTGCAAGTCTTAATGCTCCACATAATACAACTAAAAAAGAAATAGGAAGTGCTATATTTTGACTTATATTAGCAACATTAACCATTATATTATAAATAAGAAAAGATGGAGCCATACCAAAAGACATAGTATCTGCAAGAGAATCATATTCTTCACCAAATTTTGATACTTTGCGTGTAAGTCTCGCAACTTTACCATCAAGTGCATCCATGAATATTGCAAGTATTATAAGCCATGCAGCTCTCTTATAATAACCTTGAGAAGTATATATAAGTGAAGTAAACCCTGAGAATACACTTATTGAAGTTATAAGACTTGGTAATATGTAAAATAATTTTTTCATTTATTACTAATCTCCCCTAAAATACTATAACCAGCTTTTACTTTATCACCTATTTTAACATTTATTATAACATTTTTGGGCATTGTAATGTCAAGTCTTGAACCAAATTGTATAAGACCAAGATAATCACCTTTTTTAATATTATCATTAACTTTTAAAAAACATTTTATCCTGCGTGCAATAAGACCAGCTATTTGAACTACAACAAGTTTAATATCACCATTAATATAAACTCTATTCTGTTCGTTTTTTAAAGAAGCTTCTTCAAAAGCAGCATTCATAAAAGAACCTTTAGAATATTCGATCTTTTCAACAATTCCTGAAATAGGATTTTTATTTATATGAACATTAAATACAGACATAAAAACACTAACTATTGTTGATTCATTACCTGTATAATCATTATCAATTTTTTTGATTTGTACAATTTTACCATCAGCCGGTGAAATTACAAATTTACTATCTTCGGGAGTTTTTCTCTTTGGATTTCTAAAAAAAAGAAGTGAAAAAAAAGCCAAAAAACAAAATACAAACGATAATACTTTGTTTATATTACATATAATTATACTAGAACATGGTAAATAAACAGACATACTAAGAAATATAGTTGATAATACAATGAAATAAATAAAAAATTTATAGCCTTCTTTTGCAATAATTCCTATACTCATAAGTTCTATCTTAAAAAAATAAATAAAAAAAGGCAAGATATTCCTTGGTGCCCGGTATAATCTCGCCTTGTTTTTTTATTTAATCTCTTTTTCCACTTCTGTGATATTTTGTCCAAGTATCTCTTAAAACATTATCAACATTTTCAGGTGTAATATCAACATTAAATTTCTTCCCAATTTCTGCAAGTTTTTCTCGATAATCTTTCATATTATAAACCTCCTAAATTTAAGTTACAAAGTTTTATCGGAAGGTTCTGAAAGATAATTTAACCTGTTTTGAAGTTCATTCATAAGATATTTTAGTTTCAAATCCCTAATTTCATTTGAAATTACAAAATTTTGTTTAAATATATTTAAATTGTTTTTTGCTATAGCTGTGTTTTCTACTTTTCTCTCCTCCATATTTTCAGCAAGAAAAGTATATATTCTAGCAAGACCAAGGTATGCCGGCATATAAGCACTACCTTCAACCTCAGATTTTTTAATTGAAAGTTTAAAAAGTTCTATAGATTTTTCATATTGACCATTTAAATACATAAACCAACCTAATCTATAATCAGATTCAAAAGAAGGACCTTGCTCAAAAACAGATTTTATTTCATCTGTATCTGACAAACCCGCTTCTTCTTTTGCAGAAAAGAAATATTCAATATTTGAATTATCAGATTTATATCTTGAAGCTTCAAAAACAGCTTTAACTGTCTCATATTTACCTTTTAAAGAAGTATAATTATGATATAATCTTTTAGCATATTCATCATTAGCTGAGTTTAATGATATATAAGATGCATAGTCTGAAAAAGCTTTTTCCATATTTTTTTTAGCTTCATTTACCTGCAATTCATCAATAGAAATAGCCGAAGAATATACAAAAACAAAACTTAAAACCAATAAAAAAATAAGTTTTTTCAATACCAAATATCCGATACCCGATTTCATCCTGTCTTCACCCCAAAGTAAATGTGACTACAATTTATTCTGCGAAAAATTGTTTGTAACAAGAGTCTTCGACTCTCCGGTAACAATATGCTCTTTTTTTGTCACTTTGTCACGAAGTGACATGTCACGCTACATCTGTCATAGCTTTATTCTCTTTCCCAGTTTCATCCCTGTTTTATCCCTTCACGCTCTCGCTCTTAACCCTCAACTCTTTAACTGCCTTAAAACAGATCCCGGCTCAGAAGCATACTAGGATGACAAAGTTTTGCCGTATCCCTATTCCTATTCCCTGTTTCATCCCAGTTTCACCCTGGTTTTCCCGTCTTTCCCATTTCACCATTGCTTCTCTAATTCTTCATTATTAATTCTTAATTATCAAACATAGTTTGATATCTAATCCTCTCTACTCATTAATATTATTACATTAAACTTATCTAAAAAACCTGATTTTTTGTTTTCTTTAAGTATTTTTGAAGCATCAGTATTTTTTAAAACTAAATTTGAAGCAGTTTTTCCCACAACACCCTTAGCTTTAATAATTAGAGGATTTTTTCCAAGTCTATCTTTAAGATGTTTTTTAGCATTTTCAAGTGTATCAATATAAGCAACAACACCTTTTTCAAGTGCTTCTTCAAGAGCTTTTTCATTTAATACAGTACCATAAACCTCAAGTCCAGACTCATTAAGTATTTTTGGGCTCATAGATCTTGTAAGTGAAATATCTCTAGCATCAATAACCAAGGATGAATACATATCTTCTTTTGCATAAATGCTCAAAACAACTGCAAAAACAATTAGTATAGTTATAATTCTTTTCATATTTTCTCCTGTTTTAAAATCTAAATTTTTATCTGATTTATCATGTCAGATGCAAGCATTCCTATCTTAGAATTCTTTCCTGCATATTTAGCAGCAAGTTCAAATTCTTTAAAAGCTTCTGAAAGATTCTGCTTTTTACCCAAAGCCATTGCAAGAATATAATGAGATTCTGCATTTGTAGAATCAATGCTTAAAGCTTTTCTTGCCTCGTTTATAGCCTGATCAAAATTTAATTTATTCAAAGCGCTTTTTGCAAGTGTTGTAAATGTCAAAGCAGCATCTTTTGATATATCATCAAGATATAATATCTCAATATTATTTTTATTTACAAGTATAAACTGTTTTTTTTCTTCATTTCCATTATTGCTGTTAGTCATAACAACATCTGTCATTGCAAGATACATCTTATCTGTTTCAGAATTTAAAATATCAGATAATCTTGAATCTTCAAAAAGATAAACTTCACCAGAAATCATATAATCTTTAGTATGAATTATAATTCTTAACTTATCTTTTTTTGCAAGTCTTGCCGGTCCTGCCATAACCCCTCCCTATTTTGGTTTATTATAAAAAAATCGACCGCATAAAATAACGGCCGATTAGTTAAAAATATTTTAATTTAAAAATTAAGCAACAAGACTCATTCCTTTTTCAAGTGCTTTCTGATTAAGAGGTAATTTATCATGATGTCTTTCAGGAAGCATTTTTTTAAGAGCCTGCATAATTGATTCGAGCTTTACAACCTTTGTTATTCCAAGATACACACCCAAAGCAATCATATTTGCAATTTTAGTATTGCCCATTTCTATAGCTATATTTGTTATATCAGCCGAAACTGCTTTTATATCACTTCTTTTAGGTTCTACATCAATAAGAGATTTGTTATAAATCATTACACCATCTTTTTTTACTGAACTTTCAAATTTTTCCATTGATGGTCTGTTAAGAGCTATTAATGTATCAGGAGTACTTATTACAGGAGAACCAATCTTTTTAGAAGAAACAATAACATTACAGTTTGCAGTTCCTCCTCTCATTTCAGGTCCATAAGAAGGTATCCATGATACTTCTTTATTTTCAAGCATTCCTGCATAAGCAAGAACTTGTCCCATCAAAAGTACACCTTGTCCTCCGAATCCAGCTATTATTACTTTTTCAGCTGCCATTATTTACCCCCTTTTCTTTCTTCTGAAAGGTCTTTATAAACACCCAGAGGAAATACTTCCTGAAGTTTTTCTTTTATAAACTTAGTTCCATCGACAGGTTTTACACCCCAGTTAGTTGGACATTGTGAAAGAATTTCAACCATTGAGAAACCTGCTCCATCAATTTGATTCTGAAAAGCTTTCTTAATAGCTTTTTTTGCTTTCATTATCTCACCAGGAGTAGTAATTGCAGTTCTTTCAATATATGTAACACCTTCAAGGTTTGAAAGAAGTTCAGAAACTTTTATAGGATGCCCCATAGTCTTAGGATCTCTTCCATAAGGAGCAGTTGTCGCTTTTTGACCTACAAGCGTAGTAGGAGCCATCTGTCCGCCAGTCATTCCATAAATTGCATTATTTACAAATATAACAGTGATATTTTCACCTCTATTTGCAGCATGAATAATTTCAGCAGTTCCAATAGCTGCAAGATCACCATCTCCCTGATAAGAAAAAACTACTGTTTCAGGTTTTGATCTTTTTATACCAGTTGCAACCGCAGGTGCTCTACCATGTGCTGCCTGTGAAAAATCAAAATTATAATAATTATATGCAAAAACCGCACATCCTACAGGCGCAACACCAACAGTTTTATGTTGTATTCCAAGTTCATCAATTACTTCTGCAACTAGTTTATGAATTACACCATGTCCACAACCAGGACAATAGTGAAAATGTACATCATTTAACGATTTAGGTTTTTCATATACAGTTTTCATTAAAATCTAACCCCCTTTCCGTCAAGAACTTTTTGAGCCTGTTCAAGCAATTCAAGGTCTGCTGGTATAACACCACCACATCTTCCATAAAAATAAACTTCTGTATCTTTATGAGAATTTAGTTTTACATCCTCGACCATCTGACCTGTAGATAATTCACAGGTAAGCATTTTTTTAGCTTTTTGGGAAACTCTATAAATATCTTTTTTAGGAAATGGAAACAAAGTTTTAGGTCTGAAAAGTCCTAGTTTAATGCCTTTTTCTCTTGCAAGCTCAACAGCACTTCTTGCAACTCTTGAAGTTATACCATAAGCTACAAGAACAAGGTCTGCATCATCGCACAAATATTCTTCAAAAAGTACTTCTTCTTTTTCCATTGTTTTGTATTTATCAAGAAGTTTAAGATTTCTTTGTTCAAGTTTTTCAGGTTCAATATCAATAGAAGAAATTACCTTATGATCTTTTTCACCTCTACCAATAGTCCAATCTTTGTTATATTCTTTTCTAACAGTTTTTTTAAATTCAACAGCTTCTTTCATCTGACCTAAACAACCATCAGCAAGAATCATAACAGGATTTCTGTATTTTTCAGCAAGATCAAATGCAAGCATAGTAAAATCCGCCATTTCTTGTGCTGAATCAGGAGCAAGTACTAATAATCTATAATTACCATGTCCGCCACCTTTTGTAGCCTGAAAATAATCAGCCTGTTCAGGTGCAATATTACCCAGACCTGGTCCGCCTCTTTGAACATTTACTATAACGCATGGAAGCTCAGCACTAGCAATATAAGATATGCCTTCAACTTTAAGACTTATTCCAGGTGAAGATGAAGAAGTCATAACTCTTATACCAGTACCAGCTGCTCCATAAACCATGTTTATTGCAGCTACTTCGCTTTCTGCTTGTAAAAAGACTTTGCCAACTTTAGGCATTTCTGCTGCAAGATATTCAGGAATCTCTGACTGTGGTGTTATAGGATAACCAAAATAACAGTCAAGTCCAGCCATGATTGCAGCCTTACCGATGGCTTCATTACCTTTGATAAATTCTTTTGCCATATAATCTGCCTCCCCTTAATCTTCCCTGTATACAGATATTACTGCATCAGGACATACTTTAGCACAAGCTGCACAGCCGACACATTTATCTGGTTCTGTCTGCTCTACTACTTTGTACCCCTTGACATTGAGCTTTTCACTGATTCTGAGAATATTCTTTGGACATGCTTCTACACAAAGTCCGCATTCTTTGCAATACTCCTCAGCGATTTTGATAAACGGCATATTACCTCCCTTTGCATTGGAACTCATTAATTCTATGAAAACAGTATAACTTAGCGATATATTTTTTTCAAATAAAAAGAATATTGAAAAAATCTAATTGTTTGAATAGAATGTATAAATGCTGTTTTATTCTTATTATTACATAATTTTTCTTATAGTAAGTCTTTTTCTTTTTTATTCTATAAAAAATATAAAATACAGAAATGCTGTACTTACAATTCTATCATATATTTTTTATATGAGTTTTCGCATTGAATATGGATTTCTTCTGTTTTTTTCTACAATTATCGATTATATTTCAGCAAAAAAAATACATAATGAAAACAATGCTGCAAAAAGGAAAAAATATTTACTCACCAGTATTACCTTGAATCTTGGACTTTTATTTACTTTTAAATATTTTTTATTTTTCGTTAAAGATTATTTTTATGGCAATCTTTTATTTTTATCAAAAATACCTGATTACTGGTTTATTTTACCTATAGGTATTTCATTTTATACATTTCAGACAATGGGTTACACTATAGATGTATATAAAAAAAGGATTTTACCTGAAAAAAGTTTTATTGACTTTTCTCTTTTTGTTTCATTTTTTCCTCAGCTTGTTGCTGGACCAATCGAAAGAGCAAGTAGAATTTTACCTCAATTAAAAGAAAAAAATTTGTTTAACATTGATAATGCAGTTTTTGGAATTAAAAGAATTTTAATTGGTTTTTTTAAAAAAATCGTAATTGCAAATTCTATGGTTTTTTTTGTTAATGCAATCTTTGATAATATTTATCAGTTTTCAGGTTGGAGACTTATTGTTGCAACATGTTTTTTTTCAAATCAAGTTTATAATGATTTTTCAGGATATGCAGATATAGCTGTAGGTTCTGCAAAATTATTTAATATAAAAGTTATTGAAAACTTTAGATTCCCAATGTTTTCAAGATCTATTACTGATTTTTTTTCAAGATGGCATATTTCTCTTACAAACTGGTTTAAAACATATCTTTTTCCTGTTTTATCTCCTAGAGGAAGTTCAAAACTTAGAATGCTTGTTTCTGTAAGTGTAATTCTTATATTAAGTGGAATATGGCATGGTGCAAAATTATCTTATATTTTATGGGGTATTTTATTTTCAATATTCTTCATTTTAAGTGCAATTACTACTGAATTGAAAAAAAGATTTATTTTCTTTTTTAGATTTGGAAAAAAATTAAAATTTATAATTGATATAATAACAACAAATATTCTTCTTATATTTGCTTCTGGTTTTTTTAGAGCTAACACTCCAGAAGAAGCAATATATCTTGCAATTAATTGTTGGAATGAATTTTTCAATGGTTTATATTATTTAATAACAAATGGTTTGCAAAGTTTTTTTATTAAATATATTAAAATAGATAATTTCACTTATGAAAATTTCCAAATATTGATTTTTCTTTCGATTATAACTCCAATTTTTCATTTATGGCTTTCAAAAGAAATCAAATTAACCTGGTTAAATCCAAAGATAAAACATTTTTTAGAAAATATTCTATATACTATTTTGTTTTTTACAATAATAATTTTTTCAATATTCAGTCCAGTAGATTTTATATATTTTAGATTTTGATTCAAATAGATATAAAAGAGTGAAGTAGTGAAGTTATATTTATAGTTTAATAGTTTAATTGCAAAAAACACAGTTATGATTTATCATTACATGTAATCAAACCTTTATATCAGGAGATTTATATGGAAAAAAGAGTAGTGATTACAGGAACTGGAATTTTAAGTCCTTCAGGTATTACTAATGATGAATTTTTTGATAATCTTATTAATGGAAGATCTGGTTTATCTGAACTTGACAAAGATCATCCTGACCTAAAAGATATTGATATTACTATGTGCGGTAAAATCAGAAACTGGAAACCTTGCGATTATCTTTCATTAAGAGAAATAAAAAGATTAAATATTAATGGACAATATATTACTTACTGTTCTCAAAAAGCTATAGAACAAAGTGGTCTTGATGTAAAAAAAGTTATCCCTGAAAGAGCTGGTGTAATAATGGGAGCTGTATTTGGCGGTTGGAGTTTTCTTGAAGAACAATATTTAAAATTTAAAGAAAAAGGTGGCAAATATATTAGTCCACTATCTATACCAAAATTATCTACTAACACAATGATATCAATGTTATCTATATTATATGGATTTATGGGTCCTAGTTATTCAATAAATGCAGCATGTGCTTCAGCAACTATTGGTATTGGAGAATCTTTCCTGAAAATTAAATCTGGCGAATTGGATGTTTGTATTACAGGTGGCGTTGATGCTGAAATATTTCCTTTTATGCTTCATGCTTTTAATAATATGAAAGCTTTGTCCAAAAAAAACAGTATTGAAGCTTCCAGTCCGTTTACACTCGGAAGAGATGGATTTGTACTTTCCGAAGGAGCTGCTTGTATTATAATCGAAGAACTTGAACATGCAAAAAAAAGAGGGGCTACAATTTTGGCTGAAATTGTTGGTTTTGGGTCATCCGCTGATGCATATCATGTCACTTCTCCTCATCCTGAAGGTAAAGGAGCTGTTATTTCTATGGAAAAAGCCTTAAAAATGGCTAATATTAATTCGGATAAAATTGGTTATATAAATGCTCATGGTACAAGTACTTATCTTAATGACAAAGTTGAAACTATTGCTATGAAAAAAGTTTTTGGAGACAATATATATAATATTCCAGTAAGTTCAACAAAATCAATGACAGGCCATCTTTTAGGTGCTGCTGGTGGCATCGAAGCAATTGCACTTCTTCTACCTCTTCTTAAAGGAATTATTCCACCTACTATTAATTATAATGAAAAAGATCCAGAACTTGATCTTGATTATGTTCCTAATAAAGCAAGAGAATGTAATATAAATTATGCAATGTCAAATTCACTTGGATTTGGTGGACAGAATGGCAGTTTAATACTTAAAAAATATGTATAAGGACGGTATGTGAGGCGTATAAGAGCGGGTATTTCGCTAATCATTAATAGATGCAAAGCATCGCTAATTGTGACAAGGTCACGCTAATTGTTCTCGCTATTTTATTACTTTATTTAGTTAAAAGCCATCTGTATTCATTGCATTTTTCAAACATAATAATTACCCTAAGATAATCATCTATTATAATATCAAGGTATTCATCCATAAGTTTTAACATATCTTTTTTCTTAGAATTCTGTTCAGTCTTATTATAATAATCAGCAAGAGCACAAATAGTATCAAAGTATTCTTGATCAGAATTATTTGGCATTTCAAGCTTTTCTTTTATAATATCAATTTCTTTCTCAGCTTTCTTTTTATCTTCAAGAAGATATATAAGACCAAGATTATTAATTCTAACTTTTTCACTTTTTGTTTGCTGTATTATTTTAGCTGTTAAATCAGAAGCATCTTTGAAATGATTGTTATAATAAAGCATTAACGCTATATCTGAAAGGATTTCCATTGTATAATCAATATTTTCAAAACATTTTTTTTCAGCAATTTTTTTGATTATTGAAAGTTCAAAATCAACTTTCCTTTTTTCTGTTTTTCCAAAGAATTTTTTAATCTTAAAAAACACTTTTTCAAAAAATCCCCAATCTGGTATTGTTTTTTCTCCATAATTTCTAATAATATCCATACAAATAGAATATCTATATTCTTCATTAGATATTTTTAAACCTGTATCAAAAGCTTTTTCAAAATTACCTTGACTCATATTAATATAAGCTATTCTAGTATATGTATCATCTATAAATTCAGGATATTCCAACTTGCTTATTATATTTTGTGCTTTATCATCAGAGCCAATATACGCATAAGCTACTGCAAGAGAAGAAAAAGATTGATTTTTAATAGGAGCATATGGAATATTTAAAATAGTTTCAAAAAAAAATGTAAGTAAATCTTTTAAATGCTTATCTTTATCTTTATCTTGTTTTTCAAGAAATTCCTTAAGTGGTTCTGTAATTATAGGATTATTATCTCCAAATTGCTCAAGTTCCAAAAGAATTCTAATTGCATCATCAACATTTCCCATAATAAAATAATAAGATGATAATTTTAAAAATCCTATAGCTTTATAAATTAAATCAGTTTCTTTTTGCAAAAGATATTCTATTTTTTTAGCTGAATTAAAATCATTATTTGTAAATCCTGAAATTATATAAGCATCAAGAATATTAAAATTAATTTTTATTCTCTGTTCTTTACCTAACAATTCAATTATTTCACCAACATTTATCTTTTCTTTAAAAAGTCGATTGAATTCAGAACAGTAAATTGCAATTTCAGATTTTTTATCAAAATTCCCTGGTTTTTCAAATAAATTTAAAACAGATTCACTTATATTTTGTTGAATATTTGTAAAATATAATTTTGCTTGACAAGTCAAAGAAAATAATATTAAAAAAATAATTAATAATTTGTTCATTTTTTTCCCTCAAAAGATAAAGCTTTATTCTCTAATAATTTTTCATATATTTTTTCAGCTATTAAACCATTACCTTCAGCAGAACATACTTTTCCAGTAATAAAATACTTATTTGGAAATTTATCCGCAAAACCTACTTTTTTTGAAAATTCTCTGTATATATCAATATAAGGTATATTTTCCCTTTCAGAAAATCTTCTCATTACAATATTATCAGCTTGAGGATAATTCATTAGGAATAATTTGACATTATTTTTTCTGCAAAGTTCATATATTCTATTAAGATCATAATCTAGCTTTTCATTAATTGAATTAATAAGTGGATTCAAATCATTAGATTTCTTAAAGTATTCTTGACTTTTTATAAGATCTTCATTATCTGTTGAATCAAGCAATGATATTACACAACCTTTATAAGAATCATAATCATAAGGGTTAAGTTTTATTGCTTTTTCAAACCATTTATTTGCCATAGAATAATTCTCAAGATTTATATAATAATAGCCTAAATCTCTATAATTAATAAAATTATCAGGATCTTTTGCAATACCTTTTAAATAAAACTCAGCTGATTTTTCATTTTGTCCCATATTTTGAGAAATAAATCCTGCAACATTATATGCATCACCATAAGTATCATCAATTTCTAATGCAATATTAATATATTCCATTGCTTTTTCATAATTTTCTGCCAAATTTGCAATATAAGCATAAAAAGTAATGATTGATACATCTGATGGTGAAAGAGATAATCCTTTATTTAAAAACTCAAAAGATTTTTTAAAATTTCCCTGCTCTCCATAAATAACAGCGGCAAATGTATTTAATATAGGATTTTCCAAATTATTCTTTAAATTTCTATCAATTATTTCCAAAGCTTTTGTAAATTTCCCTAAATCACCATATAACAATACAATACCATAAACATTTTCAATATCATTAAGATTTCTAATAAAAAAATCTTCAGCTTTTTCATAATTGTTTTTAAAATAAAAATCCCAACCTTTGTTTTTATTTTTAAAATTTTTCATATCTACAACTTTATTATTAAGTAATTGTTTTTTATGTTCTGATATATCAGGAAATTTGAAATCCTTAGTATTTTTTATTAAATTATTATTATATACTTCTGTATTATTTGAAAATGCTGAAAAACCATAAATATTAATATAAAATGCGTTTATAACATTCCAAATTTTCAATTTACCAAAAGTTTTACTAAAAAAACTTTTTTGTAATTCTATATTAGAATCAGAAAAATATAAATCAGTTTCAGTATTACAAGCTCCTATCATAAGATTAAGAATTTTTGGCGAATAAACTTTAAAATATTTAATCAACTCAAAATAAGCATCATTGCTATTAAGACTAGGTTTTCCAAGATTATATACTTTAATTTTTTTATCTTTAAAAGAATTATTAAGTTTTTTTTCAAGAATTTTAGGAAAACTAAATTTTTCTTCACATCCAGGTCCATAAGTTATCGAATCTCCAACACAGAGAATATTAAAATCTCCCTGTTCTGTTATTGATTGTATAATTCTTTGTTCAACTGGAATAATTCTTAATAATATTTCTAATACAAAAATTGAAACCAGAAAAACACTAATAAAATAAAGAAATTTTTTAAATTTCATAAAAAGCTCCAATAGAGTTTATTTTTTTACTAATTGGTATTATAACAGAAAAAAAGATTTTTATACATTTAGAAAATTCGAGAGTTGTAATTTTTTTATATTAAATTCTGTGATATATAAAATCAGGAGTATATTTTAATAACCATGCAATTATATTCCATCTTTTTGTAATATACACCATTTTTTTCTTTTTTTTAATTGCATTTACAATTTGTAAAGCAGCTTTTCTTGCAGAACAAACCCATAAAAGTCCATCAAGTCCTTTAAGCATAGGAGTATCAATAAAGCCAGGCTTAATATCAGTTAAATAAATTGGCATTTTAAGATTCCATGCAAGTTTTCTTAAACCCTGCATATAATTAGAAATATAAGCTTTTGAAGCATGATAATCTGGGCTTGCACTTGTTCCTCTAATACTTGCAGTCGATGAAATACTTACTAAATGACCTTTTCTAACTTTACGAAAATATCTAAAAGCCACATGTGCTATAGCTGTAAACCCAGAAACATTAGTATCAATAACTTCTTTTGATCTTTTCCATCTAAGCAGAGGATTAAGAGGTCCAATACCATGGGCTATAACAAAAAGATCACATCCACCCATTTTATCAATAAGTTCTTTAATTTGTTCAATAGTTTTTTCATATTCAGTAACATCACAACTTAAAATATATGTTTTATTAGAACATTTTTGAGCAGTTTCTTTAAGTTTTTGCTCTCTTCTTGCAATTAAACCAACTTCATAACCCTGTTCTGACAAAGCTATGGCTATTTCTTGTCCCAAACCAGAAGATGCTCCAGTTATAATTGCTTTTTTTAATTTCATTTCAAAATCCTTTCTACATTCCTTTTAATCTATCAATCATTGTCTGAGTTGAACTATCAATATTACCGGAACTTTCAGCTTCTACAAGATTATCATTATAAAGTGTTATATTACCTTGAAGAAGATATACGACTGAAAGCAAAGCTCTTGCATCAGCATTATCAATATTGGAATTAAATAAAGGTTCATATACAGTATTAATATTGTTTTCAAATACTTCTTCAAGTATTACTCTTATATATTCAATATTTTGTTGTAATTCTATAGAGTTTTCTGTAAAATTTGAAACTCTTGCATAAGCAATTCCAACTCTTGCTTCTTTTCCCTCAGCAATATTTATAGAATCTTTAAGTTTTAAAAAAAGTTGTTCAGCTTCTAAAAAGTTTTTATTTTCATAAGCTTTCCAGCCATTCTGTAAAGTTGCGACAACTTTCTGCTCAGTATAAACAGGAGAATTTTCTCCACATCCTAAACTTAATAAAAAACTTATTGTAATAATAATTAAAATTGTATATCTCATAAAATCACCTCAACACAGCTGCTTTCAGGATTTTTTCAATATTATCGCCTGAATTATCAACTGCTTTTATTTTTATAAAATAAAGTCCATTAGCAACATTTCTACCTTTATTATCTTTAAGATCCCATACAAATATATTTTTACCCGCATTTACACTTGATACATCTCTAAAAACTCTTCTTCCGCTTACATCATAAACATTTATAGTTACTCTTGATACTGTTGTACCAAGATCATAACTTAATTGCATATAATCGCTTGCTGGATTTGGATATATTATAGGAGAATCAATTGAAAAAATACCTGGAGCTAAAAATCTTGAAGCAAAGTTAGCTTTATTTCCAACACCATCTTCAACCTCAATATCAATATCATGATAACCATATTTAAGGTTTTTAAACATAGAATTTTGTATTATTTCATCAGCATTTGCAAAATAACTATTAATAGGTATTTTATTTATTTTAACTTCATTAATTTTGAATCCTGAAATATCTTCAATTATTATGTTAGTTTTTAAGAATAAATCCTGTTCTATTTTAACTCTTGGTGCTTTATTATCTTTTGATACAAAAAGTTTTGAAGAAGAATCAGTTATATATTCTTTTCCTTTAATAAATTTACCTTTAAATTGAATATTTTCTCCAACTATTTCATAAACTCCAGTTTTTTCTTCTCCGTCAATATTTGATAAATATATTACTTTTTTATTTTTCCCACCATCAACACTATAATAAGGTGAAAATTCTTCAAGTTCATTATTTTCAGAAACTTTTGAAGGAGCATTTTTTGTATTATCACTATTTCTTTCACTAAATAATAAAACTTCCCTATCAATATCAGGACTCATTACAGAAAAATTACCATCTACTGTTCTCATAGGAGCAGAATTCATCATTCCATAATTAAATATCATCCCAGCATATAGATTTAAAGAACCTGATTTTGCTTTTGCATTAAGCATTAAAACGCCTAATTTATTTTGTTTGAGTTCATATTTATAAAAGTAAACATAAGGACTATCATTTGTTTTTACAGGAGTAAATGTAATAATCGCATCTTCGTTTTGAAGAATACTAACACTTAAATTACTCAGCGGACTATTATATTTTGCAATAATAAAGAGTTCGCTACTTTTTGCAGGATTTGAAAATGCAGTAAATGAAAAATCCTTTGATTTTGTTCTAAAAGAATAATCAGTGCTAATTAACAGATAATTACCAGTTGTATCTTTAATTGATGTATTTACAATTATTGAATAATCATTATTGTTTGCAAGCATCATAACAGGTTTTATCTTTACAACAAATCTTTCTTTATCACCAAAATATCGATTTTCATAAGTATATTCATAAGGAATAACACTTCCGCCAGAACCGGATAAACCAGAATATAAAGATATATGTCCAGGAATATTACTTAAAACATCATTGTGTAATCTTTTAGAAAAAACAATTTCAATAATATTATCAATCAAAACATCAGTACTGTTATTTGTAGGATTACAAAGTTCAGTCATTACATAAGGATTTTCAACATCAGTTGTAGTCTTAAAATTAAGAACAAAATTATCCTTTCCTTCTTCATATATATTATTTCTATTTCCATCAAGATAATAATTAAAAACACTTTTTATTCCACTTTCTCCAGATTTTACAACTAAAGAATAATCTTTGTTATTTTCAAGTTTTGCTTTAGGAGTTATAATAAGTATTTTTGAATCAACTAAAAGATTTAATTTACAATCAACAGAAACTTCAGGGCTTTCAGATTTAAAAAGATTTATATTTCCCAAATTCCCATATACAAGTGAAGCTTCATTTATACCAGTATCAAAATACAATGACAAACTTGTTGCTGCATCAACTCTATTGCTACCAAATAAAGGATTTGATGAAATAACCTCAATAAGTTTTTTTGTAGTATCTGTTTTAAATCTATATATATAATCATCAATCGGACTTCCTTCTGAATAACCATTCATATTACCATCAAGAGTATTAAGATTAATATCCTGAACATTTCCTGATATATTTATATAATAAGTAGTATCAAGCTGAAGATCATTGTTAAGATTTAATATTAAAGTATTATTACCATCTTCCCAATTGAAAGTAACAGGCACAATAGTAGCAGAACCTAGTTTGTTTACTTTAATATAACCTTCAGGATTAACAGCTATTGCATCTATATCTATTTGAGAATCTGTAATAAATTTAATCTTTATCTTTTCAACTTTATTTGAATTTATAGTAGAATTAATAAGCGATATTTTTTCAATTATTGGTGAAGTTGCAGTTTCTTTAGTTTTAAATTCCCAAACTACAGGCAATATTATGTCAGGATTTCCATCAACATCACTAACATTAGATATTGTAAATCTATAATTTGTATTAAATTCAAGATCTTGATCAAAATAAACAAATAATAGGTTTTTATCATTTACACTATCATTATCGTTAAGATCAACACCATTTTCATCATTATAATAAATTATATTTTCAATCGGAATAGTACTTACAGGTATTCCACCACTTAATTTTTCAAGTTTCATATTTGAAGTGTTTCTAACTGAATTTGTCCATAATGGAGACAAATTATCCATAGTTTCATTCATTTGTTCTGAAAATCTCATCCATACAAAAGATTTTTCTTTTATAATAGGAATTCCTTTCCCTTCAGGTGATTTTTCAACAATATAAGGTATATAATCATCTTTTATTTCAATATCTAAAACCGTTCCTGCAAATATATTATTTGAAAGATCTTTTAAACTTTCTGTACCATTACTATTAGAAATTAATACTCTGTAAAAACCATTATTAAATTCAATAATTCCTGGAATTATAGTAGCAGTTGTTATTTCTTGTTTATAATAAGGAGCTATAGAATCTCTTAATATTATTTTATTTGAATTTATTACAGAAAAATTACTTGTAGGAATAGGTTCCCATGAAGATGAAACATTAGGTCTATACATAATTGAGAAAAAACCTTTAAAATCTTTTGTATAACTTAACACTTCTGAAAAATCTATTCTCAATATATTGGAATTTGAAGAAACATCAGCATAACTTTTTTCAACTACAGGTAAAACAGCATCAGAAACTGTCTTAAATCTGATTGCATAAGAAGGTTCTGTAATAATCATAGTACCAGTATTATCAAGATTATTTCCTGAAATATCCTGAACAGTATTATCAACTTTAAGATAATACATTGTATTATTTCTTAATTGAAAATCAATTTTTTCATTTGTATAAATACCATTTTTTTCAGCTGCAAAAAATGTAGCTTTTCTATCTATATCACTATAATAAGGAAGAATATATCTATCATCAATCTCAAACAATTCATCATTATAATTATAAAGTAAATGGAATTTTTTCCTATCATCAGGTGTAATTGTCTTATTATCTCCATCTAATGTTGTATCATCCATAAGTTCACTAAATACAACTTCAAATGTACCGCCTCTAACAGGGAAATTCATAGTGTTTTTCGCAGGTAGAGTTGACAATATTCTAGGTTTTACATTATCAATTTTGTTTTCTGTAGTGAATTTAAAAACTTCTTTAAATGCAATATCATTACCAAAATTATCTTTTATACAAATATACTGAGAAATACCTGCATTCCATACTTTATCTGCAACAACAAAATAATCTTTGTTAGGAGTTAAAGAGGTAACTGGAACAATTCTAGCTGTATTGTAAACAGGTTCATAATATATTTTTGAATTAACTTTAACTTCTTCAGAATCAATTATATATAAAGAATTCTCATCAATGCTATTTTCTAATATTGCTTCTGAAAATGTAACAAGTACATGAGTATTTACAGAAATCTCATTTGCTTCATTTTGCGGAAATACTGAATATATAACTGGATTATCCATTGTTTCAAAAGGATAAAATGCATCTGCTGGAAGAGGAGCTCCATTAATGTTTGTCATATTAACAGCATCACTTTTTACCATAAATATACAATCTGTATTTTGTGGTAAAGCTGTAAGCGATTTATATGTAACAACATATTTTAATTCTTCATTAACAGAAACTTCATCATAACTAACATCACCATAAACTGGATTCTCATCTGCAAATATTCCATTGTTATTTGTATCTGCAAGTATATACATTGCAAGTTTTACTTTATCTTTTTCAAAATCATCTATATTTTTTACAAGTTTATCTGTAAAAACAACTTTAACTTCAGGTTTTAAAGTATATTTTGTTTTTAACTCAGCAGTGTCATAAATACTTGGACTAGCAGAAAACCAATCAGTATCAAGAGATAAATCACCATAAAGATTACTAATTGCAAATTTCATAGTATATGGTGCTTCAAGTAAATTATTCTGAATATCTTCTATTTCATAACCTGAATAAGGTCCTAGTTTTACTTTTATTTCATAAGTACCTTCAGGAAAAATGTTTTTATTATCAGCAGAATCTGTTGAAGAATCAAAAATCTCAAGAAAATAATCATCTTTATAACCATCCTGATTATAATCAAAATTATCAATAGCTTCTGAATAATAAACAGCATCATAAGATAAAGAAACTGGAATTCCTCCTAAAGTTGTATAATCAAGAGAAACCGGAAAAGCTCCTGTTATATCATCAGTTATAATATTATAAAATTCTTTATCTTTTGCAGCATTAAAAATCACTTCTTCATCAAAATATACTCTTGCATAATCAAGTTTTTCTGAAATATCTATTTTTTGTACATCAGTTGGAACACCCCATGGATAAGTGGACAAAACCCTAGGTTTAACAGTATCTTCTGTCTTAAAACTTTTAATAAGTGATTTTATTATATAACTTCCAGATCTATCTTTAAGAAAAGGTAATGTATAAAGCTTATATTCTCTGTTTATATAAAAATAACCATTTTCTGGATACCATGAAAAACCATAAGTACCTTTTTTACTCTTTAAAATAAATTTTTTGTATGGCTCTAATAGGTCTGCTTGAACTGTCAGTTCAATATTTCTATGACCATCATAAAGTATATAATTTGAAACTTTTAAAAGTTCAGAATGTTCCATTTCTTTTGTAAAAGTAAGTTCTATATGACCATCAACATAAGTAGGATTAACTTCAGGAAAAACAGGAGGAATTATTCCACCATTAACAAATGTTAAAGAAACATTAGCATAGTTTTCTTCCTGTTCTATTGTTTTAAAAGACCAAGAAATCGGAGAAGTCAAAGAATTACCGGATAAATCCTTTAAACCAGTTGTAATATTAACAGTATAAGTAGTATTTGGAATTAATCTATTATTTGGAAATATATAAAGATTTGAACCTTCTGTTTCATAAATATAAGAATAAGGTATTGGAGAAGTTCCTCTAAGTAATTTTAAATTATTTGTTGTAAAGGTAGATTCATCCATTCTACCATCAAACTGAACATAAATACCTGTAGAATGAGGAAGACCTGTCTGATTTGCAAAAGGATATATAGCTTTTTGTTGTGGAGGTGTTGTATCAAGTTCTGTTGTGAATTTATAATTTATACCTGATATACTATAGCCAGCCACATCTTTAAAGTTATTATTTATATTGATTGCATAAGTTTTACTATAAATCAAAGGATCTTGTGGAAGAATTCTTATTCTATGAACAAATTCTTCAGTATCATATAAAAATTCATAATCCATTATTTTAATTTCCTGACCTGTTTCATCAAGAATAAGTTTAAAAGCTTTTTCAAATGATTCTGTATCTATCATTTCATCAAAATTAAGTTTTATACTACCATATATATTTACATCTTCCGCATCTATCAAAGGATCAAGCAATCCTTCGGCAGCAAATACAGGAGGATTTTCATCAGTTTGAAACTTAAGATTACTTATTATATCTCTTGAATCAGCTTCTATTAAATTACCTGCTTTATCCCAAGGACCTTTATCAAATTCAATAAAATACTGTGTTCTTGGATAAAAATAATGATTCCAATTTTCAACTTTTAATACAAGATTTTTGGGTACTTCTTCTATACTATCTCTATCTTTTACAACACTTAAATTATAATATGCTTGAGGAATATAATCTTTTGCACCACCTTGAAGTTTTCTATATATTTTTATATTAGCTTTTTCTACAAGACCAGCATTGTCAATCTTAAAAAGACAAATTTGTCTTGTACCTTGATCTTCAAATAATAATTTTAAAGGACCATAAATAGGAAAATTAGTATTCAAATCCTCATTTACTTTTTTTAATCCTAAAGTATCATTCCATTTTACAAAAAGTTGTTTAGAATATTCATTAGTAATTTTAGGAGGTAATGGATCATATACAATTATATGTTTCATATCATCCAATTCATGTTGTATTTTATTAGCTACCTCTATTGTACCAGCATATTCAGAAAATCTTAATTCTATATTTACCAATGGACTTTCCGTTCCACCTTGAGGAAGAAATCCACCAATATCAACATTAATTTTGTGAACTAAACCAAAATCTGCTGAATTTGAGAATCTTGTAGAAATTGCAGGATCTGAGTTTCTAGGAGGAGGTGTATCACCTTCTTTATAAACATAAACCTCAACTTCCATAGTGTTTGCAGGATTATTTGGATTAATAAGTTCATAATATACATCTACTGAACTTTCTTTTGTTACTGCAATAGAAGGATAGTCAAAATGATAATATACACTCTTGGCTGCAGTTTCTAATTGAGTAGGCTCTGTATATGTACTCAGGTTAAAATCAAGCTGACTAGGTTCAAAGTCAAAAATATTATTATCAAATGTTCCACCAACAGTATGATATACCAATTCATCAACAGGATGATATAAAAGACCATATATATCAGAATTTACCTGTTGGGAAAAAATCAAAAATATAAAAATTAAAAATATACTTATTTTAAAGTTTTTATAAATCATATTATCACTCTCCTGTAGTTTTCTTAAGATTAACTACAACATTTATCTCATCACCTGTATTTATCGGTATAGGAAAATCAGGTAAGTTTAAGACATAACTTCCAGCACTTCTATAAACTGTAGCTTGTGCCTGTGTTACAATATAAGTTGCTTCAAGCACAAATATACCTGAAGGAAGATCTTTTATATAAAACTCATTATCATCTATATATTTTACAGGTCTAAACTCTGTTAATCTTTTTTGTCCTTCATACATGGAATATACAGAAAACGCTCTAAGTTCCCTTTCATCAGGCGAAATATTCAATGCACTAATTGTACCTTCATCATCGGTAAAAATTTTACCTCTGATTATACCTTTTCTTTCTTTATAAACAATTTCATAAGTATCACTTTTAAAAAGTTCATCCATTATAAAAGTAGTTTCATAAGTATCGTAAAGATATGAATATATTTGTATATCATGAGATCTCATAGAAATATCATTAATAAATACTCTTCCGCTTACATCGGTTAAATACTCATTATTCTCATCATCAAGTTTTACTTTAACTCCACGAGCAGGTAATTTAGTATTTGAATCTAAAACAGTTATCTGTAAATCACCGTTAATTTTTGTTAGCTTAAGACTTTTTAATTTATTTCTATCAGTAGAATTAGAAATATTCACTTCTATGCTTCCAGTTATATAAAATTCTTTTTCATATATAAAAATATAATTACCAGTTACAAGATTTGCTAATCTAAACTCTCCATTTGAATCTGTAACAATTTTTTTATTATAATAATAATAATCACTTAAAATCGATATTTCAACTTCAACTTCAGGTATTATCTGACCTGTACCACTATCAAATATTTTACCTTCCACAACAACTTGAGGTTTTAATAACTCAATAATATTATTAACCCATATATAATCACCGTCTATTTTTAACTTTTTATTAATATCACTAAAACCTGAAGTCTGATTTGTCTTAAAATCATAAATGCCTTGTGTAATATTAGTAAATTTAAAATATCCTTTATCATCTGTAACACAAGAATTAATACCTAATTTAACATTTATATTATCAGCAAAATTTTGATTTATAATTATTCTTCCAATATAAGAAGAACTCTTTATAATTTCATTATCTTTTTTTATAAAAACAATTTTTTCACCCTCAAAATTAACAGGATTAATAACTTCTATATATTCATCAAAATATCCTGTATTTATTCTAAGAGAATAATTTATATTATTAAAATCATCTTTATTAAATTTAAAATTACCATCTTTGTCAGAATACTGAGTAAAAGACTGTGTAGCAGTTGCAATTGATACAATCGCACCTTTAATAGGAATACTATGAGTACCTAAACTATCAGTATATTGATAAAAAACAATTCCTTTAAATTCATTAGTAATATCTTTGGAAAGATTTAAAATAGAAGAATCCTGTTTACAAGCATTTAAAAATACCATAAATAATATTAATGCTGTAATAATTAAAATTTCTTTTTTTACTCTCATCTTCACTCCTATTCTTCTTCGCCAATTAATACAATTTCTTCTGTACCAAGTATCATCTGATATAATGTAGTTTTACCAGGACTTACAATAACATTATCTATTTCACCATAATAAGCTCCAGGAGTAATTCCTGTAGTATTGTTCTCTGCTGAAATATAAGAAGTTGAGTATATTTTGTATTTTCCAGAAAACACATTTATTATATTCATACCGTTTTCACTTTCTTCAGATTCACCAAAAGTTATTTCAACAGGCATTGCTTCATTATCATAAGTAATAATAAAATCGTCTGTTTCCTCATTAATTTGAATATTAGCCGGATATTTAAGAAATAACAAAGTAACAAGATTATGATCAAGTTCTTTATTATCAGAAGTATAAAAAATTATATTTAAATTTGAATTACCGTATTCCTGCTGAATAAAAATATTTTTAGACTCAGTCTTATTAGGTTCAATAAAAACGGTTTTTGTGGACATTCTATAAGATTCAAGTATAACTTTTAATGATTGCACACCTGGATTTATATTTGAAATAATATAATTACCTAAAGAATCAGAAAAAGCTTGTTTACCATTACCAAGTGCAATAGCTGCACCTTCAAGCCCATCTCCAGTATTTACATCAATTATTTTACCTCTAATTTCACCCTTTTTACCTTCAAGTGTAAAAGGACTTAAAACATAATCTTTGGTTTCTTTTATAACAAAAGAATAATTATATTCATTATAATCATTATGCTCACATTTTATTAAATAATTGCCTTCTTCTTTTAAATTATAAAATTGAAATTCACCATTTTCATTTGTTTGTTTTGAATCTATTATTATATTATTTCTCAAAAGTGATACATTAACTTTACTTAATTTTTTATTTTCTATATTTTCAAGTATTGTACCTTTTATTGAAGCAGTAAGACTTTTAAGGTAAATTACTTCATTTGCATTAACTATATTGTTTAAATCCACCTTCATTACAAGTTTTTCATAGTTATTTCTTTCAATAGTTATAGTTTCTTCGTCTGTTTCAACAATAAATTCACCATCAGAATTACTAGTATAAATCTTATTTCCAACATTAATAAAAGCTTCTTCAACTATTTCAGATGAATTTTTATCAATTATAATGCCGGAAAATATAGTATTTGTTCCAGACAACACAATATTTTGACCAAATTCAGGTTTCATATCAATGTTAAATTCATATGTTGTGTTAAATCTAAGATCAATATTTTCTATAACTGTCTTAAAACCACTCGCTTTTATTTCAAATATATAATTTCTCTGAAATAAATCCTTACCAATTTCAGATTTAATAATAGTAAATTCACCATTTTTATCGGTTTCTTTTGTTGAACGAATCTCAGTAACACTACTTTTAATATATACTTTAGCTCCTTTAACAGGCATATTTTCAAAAAATACAATTCCTTTAAAATAAATTGAATTATCTGTACTATTAGATTTAGGATTTGTCAAAAATTCATTAATATAAGATTCATTAGTAGAAGATTTACAACCTGCAAGAATAGATAATAAAATAATAATTATCATAAGGAATAAATTGTTTTTTTTCATACAGTCTCCTTAATTTAGGTTATAAGTCTTTTCGGAAATAGCAGGTACTGTATTATAGAGCATAATCAAAGTATTTTTATCTGAAGCTGACAAAGTTATATCACCTTCAATATTTAAATCACTCCCATAATACATTATATCATTATTGTTACCACTATTACCAATTAATCCTAAAGATCTTCCAATTTCTCTTGCCATAACTGCCCTTCTAAATGTAGTATTTATCTTATTTCCAGAGGAATTAAAAAGTGCTAAAGTAATTACTGGTTTAAATACTCTATAAGGATTTTCAGAATCAGTCATACTCCAATTATATGAACTGGAAATATCCTCCCATAAAACAGTAATATCAGCTTTTTCTCTATCAGTAATAAAATTAAATACAATACCAGCATCCGTATTTTCCCACAAAGCAAGCATATCAATAAGATCATATTTATACTCATTAAGACCATTTGATACAAGATTTGAATCATCAATATATACACTTATATCTTTTTTTGAAAATCTTGTTACTTTATTCCACAATATTTTAAGAAATTTTTCCCTTTCCTCTTTTTTTTTGGTTTCAGTATTTGTAAATTCCTCTTCATCTTCATCACTTTTTTCCTTTTCTTCAAAATCTGTTATAGTACAATAAACTCTTGAAATTTTTCTAAAATAATTTGGTGCTTTATACTCAACTGGCTCAATATTAAAATTTTTTATTTTTTCACCATCTTCTACCATTATATTTTCTTTATAAACTTCAAAACCATTAACTTCAATCGACAAACTATGAAATCCAACTGGAATATCATCTACAGTATATTCTTCTTCAAATTCTGGATTATAAGAATATGTTTTTCCGCCAATTCTTATATTAGCTTTAATCCTTGTATTTATTTCATCATCAAGATTAAAATCCAATATATCAGTATTATTTTTTTGCATTACTTCAAAAGTATCACCATCAACAACAACAAAAGTAGAATCATCATACATTTCTCCGCCTGAAGAAAGAAATAAAACAGGATCGTCTTCACCTGGCTCGCCTAATTTTATAAGGTTAAAATATCTATAAGGTTTAAAATTTGTCCTTATAACACCTTTTAGAGAACCATAATCCCCAGATGTATATGGAAGAACACTAATTGGAGCAAGATAAGAACCATTATTACCATTACAGCCTGATAAAAACATTATAGCTGTCAATAATATAAATAAAATCCAAATAAGTTCTCTCTGCTTTTTCATTTAAACTCCCTAAAATACATAATTTAAAGTATATCCATAAATTTTATCAGAAGAATTTGTAATATTTTCAATCATCAAATCGCTTCCAATTTTTCCGTTTTTCAATCTTATGCCAACATTTATAACAGAATCATTATCACCAAATGTAAAATCTCCATTCATTTTTTTCCATTCTAATATATAATTAACACCTTCAATTCTAGAATATTCAATTATAGCTCCCGCAGTAGAAAAAGAAGTTCCTGAAAGATCAAACCCTGAAATATTTTTAATAGATCTAATAAAAGAAGATTTTATTATTATAGATGTCTTAATAAAAGGATTTATCTGCTCGCTCATAGCAAAAAACATACTATTAGCTTTTTCAAGAACAGAATAAGTCATAAGAAGCTGATCTTTTGGAGTTATATTAGTATAATGACCACCAATTGCCATAACAAGACCGCCTGAATCAAAAGAGTATTTAAGATTAAGAGTTTGTAAAGTTACATTTTGATCTTCAAGAGTATTAATCTCTCCAAAATAATCAATAAAATTAAACCCAGCCTCAATATTTTCTGATAAACCAATAGAAAAATGGAGATTCTTTTCATATTGCTTTGCATCAAGAAGAGTTCCTAAATAGCTAATTAAACCATCTTTATACATATAAGAATAAGCAAATGACATTTCTCCAGTTCTTAATATATAAGCAGATTCCATTGTTAATCCACCTGTAAGACCAGAATTAGAAAGCATTCCACTTTTATCATATATATTAGCAGAAAAACTACTTTTTCTAACATCTCTAAGTTTTTCTGATTTTTTTATGCTTTCTTCTTTGAAATGATCTTCTGCAAACTCATAACCTAGAAGTTCCAAATCTCTTTTATAATCCGAGTAAACGTTGATAAATATTGATAAAAATATAAATATGATCATTATCTTTTTCATAAGTGATCTCCAGTACTTTATTAGTTGTTTTAATTATCGGTAATAAACGAAAATGTATTAAAAAAAACATACCGGAAGACGAAAAAAAGGGTATATAAAGTTTAAGGGTTAAGGGTTGAGGGTTGAGGGGTTGAGGGTTGAGGGGTTGAGGGTTGAAGTAAAATCAGTAAAGCTGTAACGGATAGAGCGTGACATGTCATTTTATGACATTAGTGACAAAAAACTGTCATCCCGGTATGATTCTGAGCCGGGATCTGTTTTGTGTTTTCTAACTAACAGCTTTAGCTGCACTAACTAGGTTGGCTTGTCCAACCGCTTACTAGGCTACAAAGTAGCCACTAACTAGCAAATTTATCATAAAATGGTAAATTTGTGCTAACTGTATTAACTATTCGCAGGTTTATAAAGAGTTTAAGGGTTGAGGGTTGATAATCTAATTAGAAAATCTAAAGTTCTGTCATTCCTGACCAATTCAGGAATCCAGCTTTTCCCGCCTTCTTAATTCAACATTCAACAATCGAAATTCGGCATTGCTTTTCCCATTTCTTGCCCTAATCCCGAACCCCGGATTTTCACAGTTTTAATTACAAATCTATTAAAAAATATGAATAATGAGAAGATTTTTTATTTTCATCTTTATAAAAACTCAAAACAATATTTAAAGGAATTTTTCCCATTAAAATAGTTCTTAATATTATTTCATCACCATAAGTAGTATAGGATTTTTCAAAATTATCAAGAATAAATTTACCTTTATCAATAAAAATCCTATTATAAACTGTAAGACTAAAAAATTTAGAAAATTTAATATTAAAATTAGAATATAAAGGAGAAATCAATTCCAAACTTCTAAAATTCATCTCTTTTGCATAAATCTCAGTTTTAAGACCTCTTATATGCAAACCTGAAGAACCATTTTTTAATAAAGAATTTACCCAGTTTTTCTCAAGATTGTAAATTTTACAATAACCAGTATTTATTATAAATGTAAATTTTTGATTTTCAATAATATTATATGAACCCCTAATTAAACCTTTAGTAAAATCTGTCTTTCCCGAATTAAATTCTACTCCAGTTAACAAAAAATCATAATTTCCAATAACTCTATTATAATCTTTCAAAAATTTAGTTGAATAAACAAAGTTTTTTAATTCAATACCAAAAATATCTCCTTCAAGCATAGGAAAATATGAATTATAATCAAGATTTGAATAAAATAAAGAAATATCTAGTTTCTTTTTATAAGATTTAAAAGAAAATGTCTTTTTTATATTTTTTATACTAGGATAAAAATAAAGTCCTAAATATTTTTCTTCTGTGTGTTTTGATTCAACACTCAGTTCTGTATCTATAAAACCTTTATTTTGACTTTTAAAAAAAATATCAAGATTTTCTGAATTTTCATTATAAAGATATTTTATATCTCTTGAAAAAAGATATGCTTTATCAGAAAAATGCTGAAACATTCCAATTCTAAAAACTCCATTTTCATATTCAAACCATGGAATTGTATATTTTTTTTCTATTTTTGCTTGATATTTTTCAGCTTCATAAGAATTTGCATTAAGAAAAATATATAATGTTAAAAATAAAAAAACTGTTTTTATCTTCATTTTGGCAACTCTTTTTTAAATATAACTCTTTTTTGATTATTAATTCCTGAGAAATAAACAGCATTATCAAAAAATGAAATATTAGTTGCAAAAGCATTAAAGAGTTTTTTTCTTTTATCATCTTTTATTAAAAAAGAAGTAAATTCTCCATCAATATATTCACTAATAACAGGAAAATCATTAAAAAATGAAATTTCAGCATAAAAATCTTTTAATTTTAGAACTTTTCTATTAAAATCACCTGAAAAATAATAAAAACACAAATAATCATCCATATCTATGTAATAAAGAATTTTATCTTTTATTCTTCCAGTCTGACCTTTATTTTTAAAAACAAGTTTATTTTCTTTATAAACATTTACATAACCTCTATTATCCATAAAAGATATATAATCTTCACTTTTAAAAGGATAAATCCCTAAAAAATCTGTTTTATAAATTTGACCTTGTTTTACAATAACTATTTTAAATCTACCTTGTGAATGTATAGAAGCAATTATTTCATTTTCTTTATAAATTGAATAAGAATGTATGTTTTCTAATATTATTTTGTCATTAAATTTTAAAACACTTCTATTATCTTTATCAGTTGAAATATAATATAAACCATGTAAAGTAAAATTAGGTTGAGAAAGATTATGTTCTGATTCTTTAAACACAAAATAACTATTAGGATATTTAACAATTGTCCTGTTTTTTAAAAATGAACGGGATTCAGATATTATATCAGAAATAATTCCAAATTTTTTTCTTATTGAACTTTTAAAATTATCTTTTAAACCCTTACCACATAAAAATAAAGCAATATATTCTTCACCATAAAGATTTTTTAAATATTCAATTATTTCAAATGATGCAAAATATCCACCAACTCTATTGTAATTATCTCTATAATAAAAAGTCTGAAGTTCTACAGGAGTATACAATGGATATAAATATGAATAAACATCCCAATAAGGATTATAATCTCTTGAAAAAGATTCTGCATATCCTTCATAAAACCATAAAGGAATTTCGCCAAGGCGAAGCAGATATTTTATACCTCCACTTCCGTCACCAATTTTATGAAACTGCACAACATGTGTTAATTCATGACGAATAACTTCATTAAATTTAAGAAATGCTCCATAATCAAAAAAATAATTAACCCTAATATCTGAACGAAGCGGATCAGCATTAGCTCCACCTGTATTAACAGAATCTTCAATAAAAACTTTTATAGGAGAATTATTTTTAAAACAGAATTTTTCAGAAATATATTTTAACTCTTTTTCAAGAGTATTCATTATATAATCTTTTTCACTTAAAAGCGATTTTTTAATATAAACTTCAAAGTTTTCTGAATTAATAACATAAAGGTCAGATAAACAGTATATCTGACCTTTTATTGTAAAGATTATTAACAAAACTAATAGGAATTTTTTCAACCTTTAAGAAACTCCTCAATAAAATCTGTAAGTTTTTCAAGGTCCTCAACTCTAATGTTTTCATCTACTGTATGAACTTTATCCATACCTGTACTCATATTAACAGCTTTAAGACCTTTTGCATTGTGTATATTTGTATCAGAACCACCACCTGTAGAACCTGTTCTAAATTTAACACCAATCTTCTCAACTGCCTTTTTTATTTCTTTAATCAAAGAGTCATTCTCATCAATATTATAACTTTTATATTCATTTACTACATCAATTTTTATTGAAGCATTAGCTTTTTCAACTTCCAGCTTTAATATAGATACAATATTTTCAGTTACTTCTTTAAGTTTTTTATCATCTCTTGATCT
>Ga0265293_10001175_pt1 | contig 58647 bp, 48 predicted proteins | sample Munlanlewell138R_FD_192505 | JGI IMG/M metagenome (GOLD analysis project Ga0265293, IMG submission 192505) | Leachate microbial communities from a municipal landfill in Southern Ontario, Canada - Leachate well 138R | ecosystem: Engineered > Solid waste > Landfill > Unclassified | place: Canada...
AACTCGCCTTTGCCTCAGGTAACTCTACTGGGATGATGCCTTGTTTTATAAAAGTAGCTGTAGTTAAGACCATAACCAAAAGAACAAGCATGATGTCAATAAAAGGTATGACATTGATTTGATCAAATCTTTTTGGTTCTTTTTTATATCTTGCCATGTTAGTTTGCTTTTTCTTCGTTTACAATGTCATAAGCGGCTAAAATTTTCTCAACCTTGCGAAGTACAATAGTATAAGCAACAATAGCTGGCATTGCAACTATAAGCCCCATAGCTGTAGCTTTTAGAGCTAATGCTAGACCTATCATAATCTTTTTAGCGTCAACCGCACCAGCATCACCCATAGTATAAAATGTAATCATAATACCAAGAACAGTTCCTAAAAGTCCAACATAAGGAGCATTTGAACCTATGGCACTTACAATACCTATGTTATTTGTTAAGTCTATCTCTAAAACGTCTCTATTTTTATAATCATCTATGCGAAGAGAGTTATAAAACATCATTCTTTCTATAAAAAGCCATAGTGTTACGATACTCATAAGAATCAAAATCCCCATAACACCGTAATCTAGTGCATCTTCTGCATAAGCTAAAAAGTTGTCTTGCATTAATTTTCCTTAAATTTTAGTAGTACAGTCGTCCCAAACCCTAGTTTGGACTTTATGTTTAGGTGAATGTTCTGAGAGTCACAAAATCTCTTTACCATGCCAAGTCCTATACCAAAGCCTCTCATAGTATCATTTGATTGGTAATAGTTGTCATATATCCGTATAAGTTCAACTTCATCCATTCCACAACCAAAGTCTTCTATGTGGAGTGTGTGATCGTTTAGTTTTATATCGCATCTATTACTATTTGGCGAGTATTTTACTGCATTATCTATTATGTTGTCAATGATTTTAGCTAAGCCTGTTTTATCGCTTATGATTTTAGTCTGTTCTAAGTTTAAGTTAAACTCCATACTAGGGTAGAGGTGCTCTAAAAAAGCAACCCTAGATTCAACAAGCTCATTGAGCATAAACTCCTCTTTTACCTCATGAAGAGTCTGTTTTTTTATCATATAGTCAAGCTCATTATATCTCTCTTGAAGCATCAAACAAGCTGTGTCTATCCGTTTAAGCCTTTTTAAATCCTTCTCATCTGTTGTCTTTTTTTTAAGCATATTAAGATTTGTCATGATGGTGCTTATGGGTAAGTTTAGCTCATGAAGAGTCTCTTTAGAGAGGTTTTGCAGGTTTGTTACATGTTCTTCTAGTGGGTCGATAGAGAGTTTAGACATAAAAACACCGCCTAAGATGCTAAAGCATGTCATAACTACGGCGAGTAAAAAAACATTTTGCACCTCTACTACAGCTAAGAGATAGTGAAGAGTTGCCAAAAATGCGCTTACACTTAGAAAGTAAAATGCAAAGATTGTGATACGAAGATTACGAAACAAGTCTGTACCCAATCCCTCTTATATTTTCTATATTTATCTCCGGAAGTAGATGTTTTATGCGGTTTATATAGACTCTAATAGCTCCATCACTTGCATTTTTTGATGCGCACCACAGCTCGTCACTTATAAGTTCTTTTGGAACTGTGTTGTTTGCATGTTTCATCAAAAGTAAAAGAAGTTCGTACTCTTTTTTGGAGAGGTCAAGTTCCTTTTTGTCGTAGAAAATTCTTTGATGCACTTCATCATGACAGAGTAATTTTACACACTCAACACTCTTTGAACTAGTTCTTCTTAAGAGTGCATCTATCCTAAGTAAGAGTTCATCACTATCAAAAGGCTTTGTTATATAGTCATCACCACCAGACATAAAAGCGCTACGAAGCATCTCTTTATGTGAGGTTAAAAATATACATGGCGTTGAGTCATCTGCATCTCTTAGCTCTTTTAGTACTTGGATGCCATTGATGAGTGGTACATTGATATCTAGTATATAGAGCTCAAATTTTTCTTCATAACTAGCATCTAGAGCACTTTGACCATTTGGAACGAGAGTAACAGTGTGTCCATTTTCTTCTAGCAAGTCTATAAGAGTCTCTCCAAAGAGCAGATCATCTTCTAGCAAGAGGATTTTACTCAATGTCAGCAATCGCCCAGTTTATCACTTGTTCTGCGTACATCGGCACAACATTTGCGTAGATTTTTGGTATAACAAATGGACGTTTTTCTAAGATAACCTCTTTAAACTCTGGGCAGATGCCGTAGATGTTTTGTGCATTATCACTAACAAATGCTTGCAAGTTATCAAGGCGGTCATACTGTTCAAAGATTTCACATAGAAGTTGAAGAGCTATAGGCGCGCTAAAAACACCAGCCGCACAGCCACAACTCTCTTTTTTGTTTTGCGGATGAGGTGCTGAGTCGCTTCCAAACATAACTTTAGGGTGAGCCGCGAGTGCAACGCTAAGGAGCGCATCTAAATCTTCTGGGCGTTTTGCTATTGGCTTACAAAAGTTGTGTGGCATCATCATACCGCCAACTACATCATCAAGAGTAAAAAGAAGATGATGAACAGTTATCGTTGCATAAATATTTTCAAACCTATCAAGCATATCTACAGCCGCTTTTGTTGTGATGTGCTCCATAATGATTTTAAGATTTGGAAAATTAGTAGCTAAAAGCTCATAGATGCTCATAAACTCAGCTTCACGGTCCATAACAAAACCATCAGTCTCGCCGTGAACACAAAGTGGGATATTTAACTCACTCATAGCCTCAAGGGTAGGGCGCATCTCTTCTATGTTAAATGAAGATACTCCACCCTCAGAGTTTGTAGTAATGCCTGCAGGATAGAGCTTTATAGCGATAATCTCATCAGCTACACTTTTTAAAAATGCTTTGCTATAGTTTTTGTAAAAAAGAGTCATATATGGCTCAAAGTAGTCATTTGGAACAGCAGCAATAATTCGCTCTTTATAGGCTTTTACCTCTTCTAGTGTTGTGATGGGAGGAACTAAGTTCGGCATAACCAAAGCACCACTAAAGCTAAAAGCACTAAGAGGGGCTACATTTTCAAGCATAACTCCATCACGAAGATGGAGATGCATATCTAGGGGCATTAAAAGAGTATGAGTTTTCATTATTTTCCTTGAAATTAAGTCATTGTTTGTAGGCTAAATTATAACAAAAGATGCTTTAAAAAGGTTTTTCTTAAAGTTAGAGCAGCTCTTTTGCTTCTGCTATAAGCTCATTGATAGCTTTTTCATAAAGCTTGGCATCTTCTTTATTGGTTGACTCAAAACGAGTTACAAGAACAGGAGTTGTATTGCTCGCTCGAACAAGTCCCCAGCCATTTGTAAAGTTTATGCGAACTCCATCAACTTCTATGATGCCTTTTATAGCAGGAAAAGAGGCTTTAGGACTTTTAAGCAGCTCTTTTACCTTGTCTATGATTAGAAACTTCTCTTTTTCTGTAGTCTCTACCTTAATCTCTTCAGTTGAGAAAGTCTCTGGAAGTTTAGCAAGTTCTGAGTCAAGATCTATTCCATCTTTTATAAGCTCTAGCATTCTAAGTGTCGCATATATGGCATCGTCATAGCCAAAGTAGCGATCTTTAAAAAATATATGACCACTTACTTCGCAAGCTAAATCTGCATCACACTCTTTCATCTTTACTTTTATGTTTGAGTGTCCAGTTTTGTACATAATAGCCTTAGCACCACGGCGTTCTAGCTCATCATACATAACTTGTGAGCATTTTACCTCTCCAACAATTGTAGGATTTTTCATCTTCATCGAGTACAAAAGCGCCATCATATCGCCTTTGATGTTGTTTTTGTGTGTGAGAACTGCGATGCGATCACCATCTCCATCATAAGCAAAAGCGATGTCGCCATCAGAAGAAAGAAGTTTTTTGATATCTTGTAAGTTATGTTCATCTGATGGATCTGGGTGGTGGTTTGGAAATGTACCATCAGGATCTACAAATATACCCTTTGCATCTAGGTTTAAGCGAGCAAAAATATCAACTAAAGCAACACCTGCTACACCGTTTCCACAGTCATAAACTATTTTTGTATCCATGCCTTGTAAATGGGCAAACTCTTTTACTAAAAAGTCTATATATCTATCTTTAGCATCTATCTTTATAACTTCTCTTTTGCTCTTTGGTGGAAAGGGCATCTCATCACATTCACGGCCAAGTGCGTAGATATCTTCTGCAAAAAATGGTGCTTTATCTACGGTTATCTTAAAGCCATTGTACTCACTAGGGTTGTGCGAGCCTGTTATCATGATAGATGCACTAGGAGTGACTCCATCCCATGTTTGATAGTTTGTAAAGTAGTTTATAGGAGTAGGCACAAGTCCCATATCTAAGACTATTTTACCACCAGCATTTAAGCCGTGAACTAGGTACTCAAAGAGGATAGGAGAGTGACTTCTAGCATCATAACCAACTGCCACATACTCTCCAACTATCTTAGATGCAAGCCCAAAACCTATGCGAACAACACTCTGCTCATTTAACTCTTTTTCATAGATGCCACGGATATCATACTCTCTGTAAATGCTCATTTAGTCTCCAAACTTTGTATTAAAATAGATATATTTTATAATGTGAAATGATACAGTTAAGAAGTTTAAATAAACGAATATTCTAAGAAAATAGACAGATTCAAGAGAGTATTATATAAACAATAGTTATATGGGAGGTCTGCTGTGAGCCAAGAGATTAAAGAGTGTTGTCAGGTGGATTATTCTAAAGCCCAAGATGATGTTTATACTTGTCCTATGCATCCAGAGGTTCGCCAAAACACCCCAGGGTCTTGTCCAAAATGTGGAATGGCTTTGGAGAGAGAGATTAAAGCTCTAAACTCTACAAAATACACCTGTCCAATGCATCCAGAAATCGTACAAGATCATCCAGGAAGCTGCCCTAAGTGTGGAATGGCACTAGAGCCGATGATAGCCGAGGCTGAGGAAGACACAGATGAACTTGACTATATGAGCAAGAGATTTTGGATTAGTTTAGCCTTATCTTTCCCTGTTTTTGTTGTTTCTATGACAAGCGATTTAGCACCACAACTTCTGCCTAGTGCTATCTCGATGCTAAGCATCCAGTGGTTTCTATTTGTGCTTGCAACTCCCGTAGTTCTTTGGGGCGGCTGGCCTTTTTTTGTAAGAGGATACAACTCCATAAGAACATGGAACCTAAATATGTTTACACTTATCGCCATCGGTGTGAGTGCTGCATATATCTATAGTCTCTTTGCACTATTTTTGCCAAGTATATTTCCACCTCTTATGCAGACCGAAGATGGCTTAGTTCATGTCTATTTTGAAGCGGCAGCTGTTATTACGACTTTGGTTTTGTTAGGACAAGTTTTAGAGTTAAAAGCTAGAAGTAAAACAAATAGTGCGATTAAAACACTCTTAAATCTTGCTCCAAAACAAGCTCATCGCATAGATGCTGATGGAAGTGAAGAAGATATAAGCCTTGAGTTTGTGCATGTTGGAGATAAGCTTAGGATAAAACCAGGTGAGAAAATCCCTGTAGATGGAGTAGTTTTAGAAGGAAGTAGTAATCTTGATGAGTCTATGATAACTGGAGAGCCTATTCTTGTGTCAAAAATCAAAGGCGACCAGCTTATAGGTGCGACTTTAAATGAAAATGGCACTCTAATTATGCAAGCGCAAAAAGTTGGTAGTGATACAATGCTCGCTCAAATAGTAGAGATGGTATCAAAAGCGCAGCGCTCTCGAGCACCGATTCAACAACTTGCAGATAAGGTCTCTAGCTACTTTGTTCCAGCAGTTGTGATAGCCGCGATATTGGCATTTATTGTTTGGTATATTTTTGGACCTGAACCTCGCTTGGCATATGCTGTTGTATCTGCCGTAGCGGTTTTAATCATCGCCTGCCCATGTGCTTTAGGTCTAGCTACTCCTATCTCTATAATGGTAGGAACTGGTAGGGCTGCACTCTCTGGAGTTTTAGTAAAAGATGCAAAAACACTGGAGACTATGGAGAGAGTTGATACTCTTATAGTTGATAAAACTGGCACTTTAACACTTGGAAAACCTAAAGTTACAAGCTTTTTAGTGCAAGAGGGTTTTGATGAGATGAGCATTTTAAAATACGCTGCGAGTTTGGAGCGAGTTAGTGAGCATCCTTTAGCCGAGGCAGTAGTTGAGTATGCTAAAGATAACGATTTAGAACTTAGTGAAGTTCTAAATTTTAACTCTATAACTGGAAAAGGCATCGAGGGCGAAATCGAAAATAAAAAAATTGCACTTGGAAGTGAGAGCTTTTTAGAGAGCTTAGGAGTATCTACACAAAACATCACAAAAGAAGCAGATGCTTTAAGGAAAGAGGGCAAGGGTGTTATCTTTATGGCTGTAGATGCCAAGTTTTGTGCCATTATAGGGATAGAAGATCCTATAAAACCAACATCTGCTGAGGCTATCAAAGAGCTTAAAAAAGAGGGCATTAGAGTTGTTGTTATAAGTGGAGACAATGAAACAACAGCCAAAGCAGTTGCAAAAAAACTCGGCATTGATGAAGTTCACGCTGGCATCTTACCTGATGGCAAAGCAAAAATAGTTAAAGAGTTACAAGAAAAAGGTGCGGTTGTAGCAATGGCAGGAGATGGGATAAATGATGCTCCTGCTTTGGCACAAGCTGATGTTGGGATTGCTATGGGTAGTGGAACTGATGTAGCCATTGAGAGTGCTGGCATCACTTTGATAAAAGGCGATTTGCTCTCAATCGTAAAAGTTTTAAAACTAAGCCGTGCAACTATGAAAAATATCAGACAAAATCTCTTTTTTGCCTTTGTTTACAACAGTGCAGGTGTTCCAATAGCAGCAGGAGTGCTTTATCCGTTTTTTGGGATATTACTATCGCCTGTGATTGCGGCGGCGGCTATGAGTTTTAGTTCAGTCTCTGTTATAGTAAATGCATTGCGTCTAAAAAACACAAAAATCTAAGACTCAATTACATCTAAAACTCTTATGCTATTATTACTCTAAAAAAAGAGAAAAGCTATGAGTGAGATGAGTGTTATTTGTTTAAAGGATTATAAAGAGTGTGGGTTTGAAGTAGAGAGTTGTGAGCTTTACTTTGAACTTTTTGAAGAGTTCGTGCTTGTTACAAACACTATGGAGATAAACAAGTTAGATGCTCAAAAAAAGCATATAAAGCTTGATTCTCAGGAGTTAGAGCTTCTTGAGGTCTATCTAAATGACTTGAAGTTAACTGATACTCGTTACGATATAAAAGAGGAGAGTTTTACTGTTTTTAATGTCCCAAACTCATTTTCACTAAAGATAAAAAACAAACTCTATCCACAAAACAATACCGAACTAGAAGGTCTTTACAAATCGGGTTCTATCTTTTGTACACAAAATGAGCCAGAGGGATTTAGAAGGATAACTCCATACTTAGACCGCCCTGATATTATGAGTGTTTTTACTACTACTATAGAGGCAGACAGAGAGAGATATCCTGTACTTTTAGGTAATGGAAATAAGCAGAGTTGTCATGATTTGATGAGTGGCAGACATGCAGTCACTTGGTTTGATCCACATCCAAAACCATCATATCTTTTTGCTATAGTCGCTGGCGATTTAGGCGTTATAAGTGATGAGTTTATAACGGCATCTAAGGTAAATGTTGAGCTAAATATCTACTGTGATAAAGGCGCTGAGTCGAAATGTTTTTATGCGATGAAGTCACTTAAAGATGCAATGGTTTGGGATGAAGAAAAATACGGTAGAGAGTATGATTTAGATGTTTATAATATCGTAGCAGTTGATAGTTTTAATATGGGAGCTATGGAGAATAAGGGTTTAAATATATTTAACTCTCACTACGTTTTAGCAGATGAGGATAAGGCTACAGATGCCGACTTTATGGGCATACAAAGTGTTATAGCTCATGAGTATTTTCATAACTGGACGGGAAACCGCATCACTTGTTGTGACTGGTTTGAACTTACTCTAAAAGAGGGACTTACAGTTTTTCGCGACCAATGTTTCTCAGCAGATTTAAACTCACAAGAAGTCCAGCGCATTGAAGATGTAAAAGGCTTAAGAGAGAGACAGTTTGTAGAAGATGCATCTCCTATGGCTCACCCAATCCAACCCGACTCTTACATCTCAATAAACAACTTCTACACTTCAACAGTCTATGAAAAAGGTGCAGAAGTTATAAGAATGCTGCACACTCTTTTAGGTGCTAGTAAGTTTAGAGAGGCGATGGACTTATACTTTAAGATTTTTGATGGAAGAGCTGTAAGAACTGGTGACTTTTTATGGGCTATGAGCGAGGTTGATAAAGAAAAAAGAGTTGATTTTACGCAGTTTAAAAGATGGTATCATCAATCAGGTACGCCAATCTTAGAGGTTAAAGACTCCTTTTGTGATGGGGTTTACACACTTGATTTGAAGCAGGTTATACCAAACAAGGTTGATAAAAAAAGCCAAGAACCTTTTTACTTTCCACTAAATATAGGGCTTATTGGCTCTGATGGCAAAGAGATTAAAGAGGAGATGCTAATAGTTTCAAAAGAAGAGGAAAGTTTTGTATTTGAAGGACTAGATGCAAAGCCTTACCTCTCTATAAATCGTGGCTTTAGCGCACCCATCATCGTAAAGCAAGAGAGAAATGAGTACGCATTTTTGATGAAGCATGACAAAGATAGTTTTGTAAGATATGAATCAGCCCAATCTTTTGCAGTAGAGACTATAGAGAAACTCATGGAGAGTGCAGAGCTAGATGCGGAGTTTTTAGACTCATTTGGATACGTCTTAGACCTTGACATAGAACTCTCATATAAGGCACTTCTGCTTGAGCTTCCATCTATCTCTAACTTGATGCAAAGACAAAAAGTGGTTGATTTTACTCCTCTATATAAAGCTAAAGAGAGGCTAGAGCGTGAGATAGCGACAGAGTTTAAAGAGAAGCTTCTTGATATTTACAAACTCCATCATAAACCAAAAAACAAAGAGTTAGATGCTGTGAGCGTTGGAGAGAGAGCTTTAAAAAATAGAGCTCTTCGAATACTCTCAAGCCTAGAGAGTAGAGAGGTTATAGACTTAGCATATAAGCAGTACCAAGAGTCACTTACCATGACAGATAGGGTTGTAGCTCTTGACGCGCTTGAGAACATCACAAGTTATGAGGGAGGTCTTGCTTTAGACGATTTTTATGCAAGATACAAAGACGATACTTTAGCTATGAACAAGTACTTCTCCATCATATCCGCCTCACAGAGAGAGGGAGTGTTGCTTCGTGTTATAGCTTTACAAGATGATGAGGTTTATGATAAAAGAGTTCCAAATCTAGTTCGCTCACTTGTTGGAGTCTTTGCAAGAAACTACAAATACTTTCACTCCTCTGATGGGTCAGGTTATAGTTTTGTAGCAGATAAAATCATAGAGATAGACAGGATAAATGCACAGATGGCTTCAGCTCTTGCATCTGCGTTTAAAATTTACGATAGACTAAATGCCCATAACAAAAATCTTATGAAACAAGAACTCTTAAGAGTACAAAAGACCCCAGAGATCTCAAAAAATACATTTGAGATAGTAAGTAAAATTTTAAAGTAGGCACAAATATGATGATGAAGATTCCAAACTTATTTAAAACGCAAGAGATATTTGTAAACTCTAAAGAAGAGATACTTTTGCAGTGGCTCTCTTATGACTCAACACGCCAGATTTTAGAGCTACATAAGATAGATAAAGAGTTTTTTTTAAACGAGTATGCTAGTGGAGTTTTTGACTACTTTATGGGAGTTATATCAGGAGAGTTAGATATTGGAAATTGTCCTATTATGAAAGGACTTTTGAGCTATCTAAAAGATAGAGAGATTAGTGCAGATGAATTATTTGAGATATGTAGCCATTTTCGCCGTTCGATGATAGAGTTCTCTTATGATAGAAAACTTGACTCTAGGGAGATGTCAAGTGAGATTTCTTTTGTTTTTGATAAGAATTTTAGAGGCATACTAAAATACTATACAGATACTATCTTTAAAAAACTCATCGACGCAAGGCAAAAAGCAGATAAAGCTTCACAGGCAAAAGAGTACTTCTTATCAAATATGTCACACGAAATAAGAACCCCACTAAATGCGATACTTGGTTTTGTAAATCTTCTTATAGATGAAGATGTTTCAAAAAAACATAGAAACTATCTTGACATCATCCTAAACAGTGGTGAAAATCTACTCTGCATTATAAATGACATTTTAGATTTTTCAAAACTAAGAAGTGGGGAGTTTACTATAGAGCCTAAAATCTTCTCACTTCATGATGAGATAAGCCATACAATGGAACTTTTTGTAGCAAGTGCAAATGCTAAAAATATCACTATAACCTCTTTTATAGATCCACATATCCCAAAAGAGCTCTACGCTGATGCGCTTAGAATGAAACAAGTACTATCAAACTTTTTAAGCAACGCCATAAAGTTTACAAAAGATGGTGGGCATATAAGTGTAGAGTCTTTTTGCCATAAAGGTACTTTAAGCATTAGTGTAAGTGATAGCGGTATAGGCATAGCAAAAGATGATGTGGAAAATATTTTTTTAGCCTTTGCCCAAGCTCAGCATTGTGAGCTGAAAAACTCAACAGGCGGAACAGGGTTGGGACTTTCTATCTGCCATCAGTTAGCACAACACATGAAAGGGGGTGTAGACGTTGAGTCCATATATGGAGTTGGCAGCAAGTTTACTTTAACAATTCCAGTAGAAGCTAAGAGTAAATTATGTCCGTTATTTGAAGATGTAAGTGAGTTTAGAGCATTAAAAATAGCAGTATGTTCAAAAGAGAGTAAAAATGCATATAAAGAAAATTCATTTTTGAGATATGCAGATGTTTTTGAGATGAACACAAAAAAAATAAACTCCATAGAGGAGGAGTTTGATATAGCCCTTTTTGTACAAGAAGATGTAGATAAAGAGTTTATACAAAAGGCAATAGACTCGGAGAAAAAGTTTATAGCCTTAGTAAGTGAGCCTAGTGATGAATATGATAAGTATGACAATATAACCTCTATAAGTTTTCCACTCTATTGTTCTAAAATTAGAGCTGCTTTTGATGAAGTTATGAATCCTTACTCATATACACCACATAAAAAGCACTCTAATATTAAGTTTAAGGGTCATATTTTAGTAGCTGAAGATAATGAAGAAAACCAAGAGCTTATAAAAATACTTTTACAAAAATACTCTTTAAGTTTGGATATTGCGAACAATGGACTCGAAGCACTTGAGCTATATAAAAAAAATAACTACGACTTGATACTTATGGATGAACAGATGCCTCTTATGGATGGAAGCGAGGCTGTAAAACAGATAGCAATTTACGAGAAAAAAAGAGGCTTAAAACACACTCCAGTATCAGCACTTACTGCAAATGTTATAAAAGGAGCAAAAGAGAGAGGACTCCTTAGTGGATTTGATGCATTTTTAGGTAAACCCATCATTTTAAAAGAGTTAGAGAGAGTTTTCAAACTATATTTAAAAGAGCAAAAACCTCAAGAGATAAAGAAACCAACTGAACTTCAAGAAAGAATAGTAGGACTTGATGCTGTAAAATTAAAAAATGAGTTACAATTAAATGAAGATGAGCTTGTTTTACTACTGACGCTTTTTATCAAAAAAATGAGAAAACAAATACCAAAACTACAAGATGCTATAGATATAAGAGATTATAAGCAAATAGCACTAATTGCGCATTCTATAAAGGGTTCTAGTGGTAATTTTAGGATTGAGCTGCTTCAAAATAGTGCTAGTGAGATGGAGAAAAAAGCAAAAGCTCAAGATGCTCAGTATAACTATGAAGAGGTTTTTGAAGGTATAAAAAATAGAATCGAGCAGATAAGTATTGTCTAAAGAGAAGCTACTCCTCTATGTAGTAGCCTATACCAGAAGCATTTTTAATAATGTCAGTTTCTAGTTTGTTTCTTAGTCTCCAAACTAGAGTACGAACGCTATTTTCAGTAGCTCCATTCTCATCCCAAACATAGTTCATAGCTTGCTCAAAAGTTACAACAATGCCTAGTTGCGCTACTAAAAGACGCAAAAAGGCATTTTCTTTTTTTGTTAGCTTTATCTTTTTACCATTATAAAATGTCTCACATATACTTATGTCAAGATGATAGTCATCCCCAAAACAAACGATTGGCTTGTCTGCTGATCTTCTAGCATATAGCAATTTTTCTAAGTTTAGTTTATCTATTTTTAGTGAGTCTAAGCTATTTTTTCTCTCATTTTCCATCTCATACTTAAACAGAGCCATCTGGATAGTTGCATGAAGTGAGTTTGGATCGAAAGGCTTTACGATATAGCCATATGGTTCTGTTAGTTTTGCCTGAGCGATTATCTCATCATCACTATATGAAGTTAGATATATAAAAGGGATATTATATTTTTGGCATACTTCTTTTGCTAGTTCTATCCCATCTTTACTCTCATCAAGAGAGATATCTATAATGGCAATATCAGGATTATATTGCTCAATCTTTTGTTTTGCATCAGCAGAATTGTCACAAACAGCAAGAACTATGTAGCCATGTTTTTGAAGTGATAAACTTAGATTTAACGCTGTGATTTCATCATCTTCTACAACGATTACACTCTTCTTAGACATATAAAAACCCTTAATATACAAAAAAATAACTGTTTTGTGATAAATTTGGTCTTATTATAATGTAACTATTTTTTATTTACAATAGCATAAGGCATTAAAAGGACTTAACTGGCTTTTAAAGTATCTTTTAAAATATTGTATTCCTCTTTATTTATAGCGCCTCTATCTAGTTTATTTGATAGTTCTTGAAGCGTTGCATCTTTTCCTATGATTTTAATAATAGAGCTATTTAAAAAAGTATCAACGAGCTCTCTTTGCTTAACAGCTTTTTTTCTATCATCTAATGAGTTCTCATCTTCAAATTTTTTTGCGCCTTTTTTTGTAATAAAGTAAGAGATAATAAACATAGTTCCAAATAGAGAGAGGAACAACACGGCTTGGATTAATATAATGTTTTGCTCTAGCATGGTAGTTTCTCCATAGTTTTAATATTGTCATATTATGACTATATTTGTTTAATTTAACTAATAAGTTACAATTTGGGTCAATAATTTAAACTAAAAAAAAGATATATGAATATTTTGAAATATATAATAAGTTTTTGTTATTTCTCTGATATAGTATATATATTAGATTAAATTTCACAAAAAAAGAGGAATAATGCAAGAATATACACTAAAAAATGATGATTTTTTGGTCTCTCAAACAGATGAGAAGGGCATTATCTTATTTGCAAATGATGATTTTTGCAAAATAGCTGGATTCCCTATTGAAGAGTTGGTAGGTAAACAACACAACTTAGTTAGACATCCAGATATGCCAAAAGCAGCTTTTAAAGATCTGTGGAACACTATACAAGCTGGGAAAGTTTGGGATGGATATATAAAAAACAAAACTAAAAATGGTGGATTTTACTGGGTCTATGCCACAGTATATCCAATGGTTGATGTTATCACAAAAAAAACGATGTATATGTCGTGTAGAAGAAAACCATCAAAACAAGAGATCGAGAGTGCCCAAACACTTTATAAAACACTAAGATAGGAAGAAAATGAACAATACACAAAAAATAGTAGTAATTTCTATAGGTTTCGTAGTCTTAATAGCATCTCTATTTTTAACCAGCTCAAGCCTCGTTCAAGCTACTTTAGCTCTAATATTGTTTGGAGGAATCATTGCTATAAATATGCAAAATAACTCACAAAAAAATTCTCTTAATGTAAGAAGAATAGACTTAGTTGAGCTTATGGAGTTTAAGAGAAATAAGGTAGAGATAGATTTAAACACGACTGATGATGGAGAAAAAAGCTTCAATAAAATAGTAACAACATATCAAAGTACAATACTAGAAGATACAAGAGTAGCTGGAGAGATGGTTCTACTAGCTGATAAAGTCTCAAGGGGTCATTTTTCATGCAGAGTAAATGCAGATACTAAAACGCCATATGTTCATGTTCTTAGAAATAGCATGAACAATATGCTTGTTGCATCAGAGAAAAATCTTGACAATGCTATCTCAACTCTAAAGAGTTATGCAAATGGAGATTTTACTTCAAGAAGCAAAGTGAATGTTGAAGCAAAGATGGCTGATTTGTTAAACAATATCAACTATTTAGGTCAAGCTCTTGGTGATATGGAACAAAAAAATGTAGATACACAAGCTCAAATAATGCAAACTTCTACTAAATTAAATGAAACTATTGGCAATATAACAGATACAACAATTATAGAGCTTAAAGATATGATACATTCAGCGGTAAAGCGAATACACAGCGTCTCTCAAAAAGAGAATGAGATGGTTAACAATCTGCAACACCTAGTCTCAAGTGCAAACGAGACTAAAGATATTTTATCTAACATTGGTGAGATAGCAGAACAAACAAACTTACTGGCACTAAACGCTGCCATAGAAGCGGCACGCGCAGGTGAACATGGACGAGGTTTTGCAGTTGTTGCCGATGAAGTAAGAAAACTAGCTGAGAGAACTCAAAAATCATTAGCTGAGACTTCTGCTACTACAAATGTTCTTATTCAGTCTATTAGTGAGAGCTCAGATGCACTTAACTCAAATGCTAGTGAAGTAAATGATATATCTGATGAAGTAAGTCTTATAAGTGATAAGATGGATGATATTATTAAAACGTTAAACAAACTAGCACACGATAAATAAGAGTTTTTCAACTCTTATTTATACTTTTTTCTATCTCAATTTCTCTTGAACTTCTTGAAATATCTCTTTAGACTCATCTGATGCACTCTTACCAACTTTGCTAAATACTAAAATAGCAATCCACGCAAAGACAAATCCAGGTAAGAGCTCATATAAATCAAATATTGCACCTTCTAAATTTTTATAGATGATAACAGTGAGAGATCCAACAATCATCCCAGCTATCGCTCCAGTTCTTGTTATGTTTTGATTATAAAGAGATAAAATCACAAGTGGCCCAAAGGCAGCTCCAAAACCAGCCCAAGCGTAAGAAACAAGCTGTAAGACGCTAGAATTTTCATCTGTTGAGATATACCATGCAACAAGAGCAATGCCTATAACCGTAGCACGACCAACCCAAACAAGCTCTTTATCACTTGCATCTTTTCTTATGAGTGCGTGGTAGATATCTTGTGTTAAAACAGAAGAAGAGACTAGAAGTTGAGAGTCAATGGTACTCATAATAGCTGCTAATATTGCAGCGAGCAGGAATCCCGCAATCCAAGGATTAAAAAGTAGTTGAGAGAGAGTTATGAAAATCTTCTCACTATCTTGTAAGTCAACTCCATTTGCTATAACATATACAAAACCAAAAAAACCAACAGCTAAAGAGCCTACTATTGAAAGCCCCATCCAAGTCATTCCTATCGCCTTTGCACGAGGAATTTCATCTTCGTCTCTGATGGACATAAAACGCACTAAAATATGAGGTTGACCAAAATACCCAAGTCCCCAAGCAAGAAGTGAGATGATGCCAATAAGAGAGCTGCCACTTAAAATATCTAACATATTTGCATTGTGAAGTTCAATTATTTTTATAGCTTCACTTACCCCACCAATATCATATAGAACTACCGCAGGAGTGATGATGAGAGCTAACATCATAAGGATACCCTGAAAGAAATCTGTCCAACTTACAGCGTTATAACCACCCAAAAATGTATAAGATACGATGATAAGACTACCGACTATTAGAGCGGTTGAATAGTCTAAGTTAAAAGTCGCTTCAAAAAGTTTAGCCCCACCCACAAGCCCAGAAGAGGTGTAAAGCGTATAAAAAACTAAAATAACAATAGCAGTAATAATTCTTAGAGCGTTTTTGTTATCTTTAAACCTGTTAGAGAAATAATCAGGAATAGTTATGGAGTCATTAAGATAGTGAGTGTAAACTCGGAGTGGCTTTGCAACAAAGTGCCAGTTCAAATATGCCCCTATAAATAGCCCAACAGCAATCCAACTACCAACTAAACCATCACTATACATCATCCCAGGAAGACCTAAAAGTAGCCATCCGCTCATGTCTGATGCACCAGCACTTAGTGCTGTGACACCTGGACCTAAACCTCGACCACCAAGAACATAATCACTCAAATCATTAGTTTTAAAATAAAAGTAAATCCCTATACCTACCATCAACACCATATAGAGAGAAAATGAAATTAAGAGTGGTGCTTCCATCTATTTGTCCTCCTTTTTATCAAGACTTTTTAGCCCTAGATTTCCATATCTGTGATAGCTATGAGAGATGCTTTGTTCTAAAAAGTAGTGCATAAGCTCTACTCTTCCTTGCGCTATAAAAGGCTCACTCGCAATATGCTTTGCATCTTTTGCCATCTGCTCATAGACTTCTTGCTCGATGTTATCTTTGTTTAAGTACCTAATTCTAAGTGAGCCACTCATAGACTCTATGGACTCTTCTAAACTCTCATTTATAAGTGTGTCATCTTCATCAAGCAAAAATGCTTTTTTACCCATAAGCCATAAAATCTCATGCGAATCTATCTTTTTTGGCAAAGAGACATGAAGAGCTACACCAGACATTTTTGCCGCGGCTATGGAGCAGAGTATCTCGTAAAGTGAATCATCACTACTTAGCACAAGGGTTATTTTTTTGACATTTAAGTAGCGGATCGTGTTGCTCTCGCCTCGTATGTTTGCATAATCATGCTCTTTTAAAAACTCGCTCTCTAAAAAGTAAGCAAAAGACTCAAGTGTTTTAATAGAGTCTTTTAGAGGTGCTTTGTAAGTCTCTTCATTTTTTAAAAGATCTTGAAGTTTTTTGATATATGGATGAAAAGATGTTTTTTGTTTTGTTTTTTCATCATAAGAGATATGAACAAACTGAGAAACATAGTTAAATCCACCCGCTTTTTTACCGCTTCCTATGGCTGATTTACCCATACCGCCAAAAGGTTGCCTGATAACGATAGCCCCTGTTGTCATGCGATTTATATAGAGATTTCCAGCGAGTATCCCATTTTTAAACCTCTCTACTTCTCTCTCATCAAGAGACTCTATACCAGAAGTTAGACCATATCCTGTAGAGTTTACTATCTCTATGGCATCTTCTAAATCCTCTGCACACATAACGCTTAAAACTGGGCCAAAAAGCTCATTCATATGACAAAAATAACCTTTTTTTGTACCCCACCTGATGGAAGGTCGTAGCATATAAGGGTTGCCATCTTGTGCATAACTAGGAGTTATAAGCCACTCTTCGCCATCATCTAAATACTCTAGTGCGTGCCTTAGATTTCCTGATGGAATATTTGCTAATGAGCTGATTTTATTTTTAAGATCCCAAACTGAACCAACATTTAAAGAGAGAGTTGCATCTACGAGCATCTCTTTAAACTCCGCGTCTTCATAAAGCTCTCTCTCAAGCACTAAAAGGGAAGTAGCTGAGCACTTTTGCCCAGAGTTGTTAAAAGCAGATGCTATTACATTTTTTATGGCTTGATCACGATCGCATAATGCCGTAGCTATGGTTGCATCTTTGCCTCCAGTCTCAGCACTTAAGTGAATATCTGGGCGACTATTTAACAAGCCATAAGCAGTCTCTTCGCTTCCTGTAAAGATTACAAAGTCAATATCCTCACTCTTTACCAGATGCTCACCCGCCAAAGCTCCCTCGGTTGGAGTAAACTGTAGAGTACTCTTACTAACACCAGCATCCCAAAAACACTTACAGAGCATATATCCACAAAGCACGGCATCTGAAGATGGTTTTAGTATAACCCTGTTCCCAGTTGCAAGTGCAGCAGCTACTCCTCCAGCGGCAATTGCTATTGGAAAATTCCACGGACTTATAACTAAGCCAACGCCTTTGTGCTCTAGTTTTACACCATCAAGCTCACTGAGCTTTTTTACACTGTAAGGATAAAAATTTAAAAAATCTATGGCTTCTGAGACTTCAACATCAGTCTCACTAAAGACTTTGCCAAGTTCAGCTGCAGCCACTCCTATAAGAGAGTCTCTGTTTTTTCTAAACTCATTTGCAACATTCATTAGTACTTTTGTTCTTGCATCAAGAGTTAGCTTACTCCAACCATCTTTATCACTTTTTGCGACTCTTAGAGCCTCTTTTAAATCATCTTCCTCAGCCATAAAGCATCTTCCTAAGATAACATTTTGGCTAAATTGAGATTTATCTATAATCTCTTTTACCTCAAAACTCTCACGCTCTTTGCCATCTATAACCATATAGGCTTTTAGAGGCTCATTTTTTGAGATATTTTTGTATTTATCTCTTATCTTATCTGCCCAGATTTGGTTTTGTGGGAGAGTAAAATCTGTGTCGCTCTCATTTTTAAAGATATATCCATCAACACTATTTATGGGTAGAAATGTTTCTGTATTTCTATCTTGTGTTCTATAAGGCTCTTGTGGGAGTGAGTTTAGTGCCAAAAGTGAATCATCATAACTACGAAGCAAAATATCCCAAGCATCACTTCCTACCTCAAGAGAAAAACTATGTCTTAAAAAGTTTTGCTCTGCTGTGTTTTCATCAAAGCGCCTAACAAGGTAGGCTATAGCATTTGTAAATGTTTTTGAAGTTGCAGTTGGAGCGTAGAGGATAACTTCAATATCTTCTTCTTTTAAAATATGATAAGCCGTCTCACTCATCCCCTCAAGCATCTCAGCGCTAAAAGAGTCTAACACACCTCTTTGTTTTGCAAGAAGATATCCTAAAGCCAAATCAAAAAGATTGTGAGATGCCACTCCTGTTTTAACGAAAGGTGCGACTTCTTTGCTTATAAGAAAGTCCATAAGAAGTTTAAAGTTTGCATCGCTTTGTGCTTTATCTAAGTAGGTCACACACTCCCAGCCACGAAGTGATGCTTCTGTGAGCTCCATCTCTTGGTTTGCACCTTTTACGAGCCTTACTTTTATGCTAGCTCCACCATCATCAACTCTCTTTTTCGCCCACTCATATAGTCTTTTTAGGTGAGTCATAGTCTCTGGGATATATGTTTGAAGCACAATTCCAGCATGAAGATTTTTAAACTCATCTAGTGAGAGGGTTCTTATAAAGACATCCATTGTTAGGTTTATATCTCTGTACTCTTCCATATCAAGGTTTATAAACTTTGAGCCATTTTCTTGTGCGGCTCTAAAAATTTCTTGAAGTCTTAAAGAGATTTGCTCTACACTCCACTCATGTGCAAGAGGGTTTATTTGTGAAAAAATTGTAGATATTTTTATAGAGACATAGTCAATATTTGGGTTTTGTAGTGCAGAGATGTACTTTAAAACTCTTTGTTTCGCCTCATCTTCGCCTAAGACTGCTTCGCCGATGATGTTTATATTTACTCTAGTCTTCTCTGCCAATCGTTTTTGTAGATGTGCATTTAGTGATCTATCTTCACCTTTGATGACAATGTTTTTTATATCGCCTCTTAGGTAAGTGATAAAAAGTGGGACTGAGATAACAGGTAGGTAGATGCCAAGATTGCGAAAGAGCCAAACTAAGAGTTGCTCAAACTCTGTAAAAAAAGTTGTGTTATTGTACTTGTTAAAGATATATTCTAGCTGATTTGCTATGCGGTTGTTGTCATGTGATCTGAAGCTTTGGTCTAGTAGTTCTATAAGAAATATCTTGTTTTTTGGATCACTAAGAAGACGCTTCATAATGGCATGAAATTTCTTCTCAGAGCGAATTCTGTTTTTTGCAATATCTCTTTGCCAAGAGGTTGCAAGAGTTTTTGCCTCATCAAAAGTTGCTATTTGTATATTCATATATCTATCCCCTTTCTATTTGCGCTAGTATCTTTTTAAACTCTTTTGTCTCTTTTATATCATGAAATGATGTTTCATTCTCTACATCATCTTTTAGGTTTGGAGATTTTTGTAGGGCTAATTCTAAGTCATTTATAGCATCAGTTAAGTTTCCAAGCTCTGCATTTGCGCAAGAGCGTTGCCAGTAAGCATAGCCGTAGGTATCATCTATCTCTATAGCTTTGTTACTAAGATTTAACGCCCATTCATACTCATCTAAATCTAAAACCGCATCAGCTTTGTAGGCGTAAACTTCTGCATCATTAGAATTTAATTTTAATATTTCATCATAAATATCTATCCTTGACTGTGGATTTGTCTCAAGATTTGAGCGCATCCATAAGGAGTGAATAAACTGAGTATTATAAATTTTGTTTTGGTTCTCTAGTATTTTCTTAGACTGCTCAGTTAGAGTGTCTTCAAGTGATTCTAGCTTCTCATTATACTTTTTAGTGATTTGCTCAACTCTTGCTTCTACAATATCTTCAGTCTTTTTTCGGATATCTCTAAGAGAGTTCCAACCTGCAAAAATAAGCACAGAAGTTGCCGCCGCAATGATGTAAAATATATTTCCAACTGTATCTGTGATATATCTAGCCGACCTATCAGTTTGAGACACTTCAGCTCTTGAAATCCGCTGTTCAACATCAGAACGAAGCCTGTGATGGTCTATCCTAATATCTCTTAACTCATCTAAGATATATCTCTCAATTAGTGGAACGAAAAGCTCTTTTTCAATCTTCTGCTCTTTTTTCTCATTAGCAAAACCAAGGACAATAAAGATAGCAAAAAGTAGCAATAATATTTTCAAATAAAAACCTTTTAGTAGAATAAATACGCTTTTAGTGTATAGTTTAGCAGCTTAATAACTAATAACATTACATAAATAATGTAAAAATATGACATGAAGTTGTGTAAAAAAATATACTTTAAAAGAAAGAATAACTCTGTTTTGTGTATAATCACATGAATATATTTCAGGAGAATAGGGTGTCATTTATAGATAAAGATAAGCCAGTAATTCCACTTAGTGGTGTCGCAGAGATGCTAGGGGCAAAAAGTAGAACGCTTAGAATGTATGAAGACAAGGGACTCTTACCAAAACATGAGGGTGTTCAAAAAAAACTCTACTCCATAAATGATATACAAACCATAGCCTTCATTCACTACATAGCAAGTGTAAAAAAGATAAATGCAAATGGCATCAAGTACATACTAGAACTCTTAAACACAAACATGAGCCAAGATGAGAAAGATAAAATCATCAAAAACACAGAAAAACAACTTGAACTCACACCTGCTAAAGAGATAGATGATATAGAAGTTTTTTAAAAAACGGATATACTTCTTTCTTATATACAAAAAGGCTTTTTATGGATAGTGAGATTATTTACTCGGTTTTTGGGATTATTGTTTTAGTTATTATTATATTTTTTGCCCTAAGAAGTAAAGAGCTTATTCCTACTAGAAGCCAAGAAGAAAAAAAAGAAGAGATTCTCTTAAACTATAAACAAAAGATTCGAAATATTTTAACTCCCTTAGATGGTGATGCACGAGTTGAAAAAAAGAAAAAACTACTAGGTCAAATCAGCAATGAGTTAGCTCTAAATATCTACTTTGATGAAGATGATATAAGAGAGATCATACTAGAACTATCAAAAGAGTAAGAAGATGCTAAAAACATTGATAAAATCTACAGAGTGGTCATCTCTTGTCTCTTCACAGATAGAGATGAGTTACTTTAAAAGTTTAGAAAATTTTATAGAAGATGAGTATAAAAACAAAACTATATTTCCACCAAGAGAGCAGATTTTTAGAGCATTTGAACTAGTTGAGCCACAAGATGTAAAAGTTGTGATAATCGGGCAAGACCCTTATCATGGAGCCTCTCAAGCAAATGGTTTGGCTTTTTCAGTAGTAAAGGGGTGTAAAACTCCGCCATCTTTGAGAAATATCTTTGTGGAATTAGTTGATGATATGGCTTGCAAAGAGCCAAGCTCGCCAGATTTAACTAAGTGGGCAAAAGAGGGTGTATTGCTTATAAATAGTGTGCTTAGTGTTCTTATGGCAAAGGCAAACTCTCACAAGGGCAGGGGATGGGAAGAGTTTACTGACTCTGTTATAGAAAAATTATCAAGTGAGTATGAACACATAGTTTTTATACTTTGGGGAAACGGCTCTCAAAAAAAAGAAAAACTCATAGACTCAAAAAAACATCTAATTCTAAAAGCACCACACCCATCACCACTAAGTTCATATAGAGGTTTCTTTGGCTCAAAACCTTTCTCAAAATCAAATGCTTATCTAGCCAAACATAAAAGAGGCGAGATCAATTGGTGTTTAGATTAAACTTTGCCATAACTGGTAGGTGATCTGAATAGCCTTCGCCTTTGTGTCGTGGGATTCTTGCTTTTGAGACTTGCCATCTATAGATATTTTTTTTCTTAAAAAGGTAGTTTTTTTCTAGATTTTGTATGCTTCCATCAAGGTAGAACATCTCTCTTTTGTCTAATAAAGATTGAGAGATTAGAATGTTATCAAGTGCTTCTTTTTTGCCTCTGTAGATGTAAGTATATCTATCATCTAGCTTAGCATCGTACCAAAGGTTGTAGAAGTTTTTCTCTTCATATTTGGCATCTTGTGCTTTTTGAGTCTGTTTTATAGAACGCAGAACATGATTTATGCCAGTTTTTCCGTTTGTGTCATTTAGCCTTTTTATGCGCTCAAACTTTATATACTCTTCATAATCAGAGTTAAAATCACCCACTAAGATGATGTTTTTATCATATCCAATCTGCTGGATTCTATCTCTTAAGAGCTTAGCTGAGAGAATTCTTGCACTCTCAGGTTTTGACTTTGCACTCCAATGGTTTGCAAAGAGGTAAAACTCTACGCCATCTATCTTAAACTTTGCCTCTAAAATATTTCTATATTTGTAAGTTTTAGTAACCTCTACTTCTTTGGTATAGACAAAGGGATACTTACTTAAAATGGCTACATTTATAGCTGTGTTTTTCTTATCTGCAATCTTATAAAATTCATAATAAAGCCCAGCTCTCTTTAGTGTAAAACGCAAATCTTTTAAGGCTTCAAAGGAGTGGATTTCTTGGAGTGCTATGATATCTGCATCTATATCTTTTATAACCTTTGCAATATTTTGTAGCTTTATCTTATATGTTTTTTGGTTCCAGTTAGAGCTTGTGTTTGGCTTGTATTCCTTGTATTTATAACCTTTTTGCTCTAAGTCAAAAAGGTTTTCAACATTGTAAGATGCTATGCTCAAAACTCTATCTCCAAAAAGTGTACCAAGGAGTACAAAGAGTAAAAAGAGGTGCCTCACTAGATGATTCCATTTAATCTCAACAAGCTCTGTGCATCTGGTTCTCTACCCATTAAAGCTCTAAAATACTCATCCATACTCTTTGCTCCGCCACCTTTTAGGACAATATCAAGATAAGCTTTAGCTATCTTAGAGTCAAAAATTCCCTCATCAACCACGCTAAAAAAGAGATCAGCACTTAGAACTTCTGCCCATTTGTAACTATAGTATCCAGCCGCATAACCACCTGCAAAGATGTGCGAAAAACCATTTTGAAACTTGTTATATGAGGGCGGTTTTATAAGTGCTGTATCTTCTCTTATGGCATCTAGCAGGGTTTGAATTCTATCTCCACTGTAAAGTTCAGAGTGAAGCTTAAAGTCAAACAAAGAGAACTCTAACTGGCGAAGCATCTGTGATGCTGACATAAAGTTTTTAGCACGAACAAGTCTCTCTATCATCTCATCTGGCAACACCTCTTTTGTCTCATAGTGAGATGCAAAGAGTTTTAAAACCTTTGGCTCATAAGCGAAGTTTTCTAAAAACTGTGATGGAAACTCAACTGCATCCCACTCCACTCCATTTACACCGCTCACTTCAATCTCGCCAACTTCACTCAGCAGATGATGGATAGCGTGACCCATCTCATGAAAAAGAGTTACTACATCATCATGACGAAGAAGTGATTTTTGAGTCTTGCTAGATGCTGTAAAGTTACAAACTATAAAAGCAGATGCAAGCTTTGTTTTGCCATCTTTAGTTTTAGAGTGAGTCTCAAAGTTATGCATCCATGCTCCGCCACGTTTGCTCTTTCTAGCTTCAAGGTCAAGATAGATTCTAGCTTTTACTTCGCCACTTAAGTAGATATCATAAGCGCTCGCTTTTTCATCCCAAAGCTTCTCATCTACTCTTACAAATGAGATGCCAAAGAGCTTGTTTAAAAACTCGAAAGTTCCATCAACTACGCTTTGCTGCTCAAAGTATGGTCTATACTCCTCTTCATCTATCTCGTACTTTTGTTTTTTAAGTATCTCACTAAAATAAGCACTATCAAAACTCTCTAATGGCTCTTTAGAGAGTGCTTGAACCTCTATTAGTTCTTCTTTTGCCTGCTCTTTTGAGTTGTCTATGAGAGTTTGCAAAAAGTCAATAACGCTCTTTGTATCTTTTGCCATCTTAGATGCAAGAGAATACTCAGCAAAGTTACTAAACCCTAAAAGTTTACTCATCTCATCTCTAAGGGCTAAAAGTTCATCTATAATGTCAGCATTTTCTGGTGATCTTGTTACATAAGCTTTGTAGAGCTCCTCTCTGATTTGGCGGTTTGTACCATAAGTCATGTAGGCTATGTATGATGGCATCTGAAGTGTAAACTTATACTTTGTAACTCCATCCTCTTCAAACTTTGCACTCTCAATGTCGCTCTTTGGGAGTCCAATAACATCCTTTGCATCTGAGCTTACATACTCATAAGCATTGGTTGCATCTAGGAGATTTTGAGAGAAATCATTTGTTAGTTGGCTCTTTTTTAGGTTTATCTCTTGAAGTCTTGCTTTTTTTGTTTCATCAAGATGCGCACCACTTAACTCGTAGTGCAAGATGTTTAAATCTAGTACTCTTTTTTGCTCAAAGTTCAAAGCGCTAGCATCACGCTTTAAAATCTCTTTATAAGCCTTATAAATCTCTATGTTTTGAGATAGTTTTGTAGAGTACTCTGTGATGATAGGCAGAGAGTCTGCATATACTTTTTGCGACTCTTCTGAGTTGTTTACAGCATTTATATGTGAGAGTGGCGAGAAAAATAGCTCAAGTTTTTCTTCATTTTCTTGTAGTGGTTTAACAAATGTTGCGTAACTCTTTTTATCAAGTTTTAGTAGCTTATCAACGCTTTGGTTATTTTCATCTATGATGGCTCTTAAATCATCTATAAAACTCTCTAAATTTAGACTAAATTTTAAAAATTTGCTCATTATCTATCTTCCTCATCTCTTTTTAATTTTATGGCTTTAAATCTATCTATCAAAATCCCATCATACTCATCTGAGAGTCTAAATAATCTCTCTAAGGCTACTCTTCCCTCATCAAACGTAAGTGAAGAATCAACTATCAAGTAAGAGAGATAGATGCTATTTTCATTGATGGAAAACTGAAGATAGTTTAGTTTCTCATTCTCACTAAGAAGATAATCATAGATGTTTTCTATATCTTCTTTTGGAATCCTACAAAGTTTGGAGTCGCCTATGATGATGCCATTTTCATAGTAGTTTATCTCTATACGTGCACTACCAAAGTCAACTCTCCACGATGATTGAGAGCGTCTTGAGAGTGTTACATTGATATCAAGTGAGGCGAGTATCTCTTCTAAGAGTTTTGTAGCACCTGATGGAGAATAACCTCTTCGTCTTAGCTTTGCAACTTCAAGTTTTGAACCACACTCCAAGCAGTAGTCATTTTTGATGTTTTTTTCTTTTATAAGATTTTTACATGATGGACATTTGATAATGTTCATCTCGCCTATCTCTTTAAAGTTTTCTATGGCTTCTTCTACATAAAAGTGAGGAAGTGCAAAGCCTAGGTTATTTGCGTTTTGGATGATAAAAGTGTTTACACCTATCACATCGCCTTTGACATTTAGTAGTGGCCCGCCGCTGTTTCCAGGGTTGATGGCTGCATCTATTTGGATATATTCTAAATCTTCATAAAGCCTTGAAGCTTTTGAGACTATGCCCTCTGTAGCAGTGTAGTTTAGACCATAAGGATGACCTATGGCTATGGTTGTATCACCATTTTTAGCCAGAGTAGAAGAGAGTTTTAGAGGATTTTTTGGCTCATCAAACGCAGTTTTTATAAAAGCTAAGTCATAATCGCTATCGTCATAAACAACTTGTGCAATAGTCCTTTTTATGTCTTTTGAGCTAACTACTACCTCTTTGAGTCCACCTACAACATGAGCGTTTGTCACAATTAAATTGCCAATGATAAAACCACTTCCAGCTCCATATGGCGTCATGATTTGGATGATATTGTCTATATAAGTGTCGAGCAGTGTTTGAGTTATCATCTAAATCTCCTCAAAGTTTAAATGTTTTAGCTGCAGTAAAAAGCTATTACTAAACTCATTTAAAGAGGAAAAGTTAAGCTTATCTCCAAAAGGTTTTAGCTCTTTATATCTAGCTTGATGCGGAGTGATAGTATCATAAATTCTGGCTCTGATGGCCTTTTTAGAAAAGAGTTCTTTGTCTGCGTCATAAAGCACATTGTATCCCAATGCTTTGAAAAAACTTGGATTTTGAATCTCCACTAGAGTGTGAAGAAGACTCTTTACAATAGGATTTAATCCATAGTTATAGAGGATGTAAAATGGGATATATTTATAGATAACTCTTATTATTTGATTATAACGATTGTTTTTATACCATCTTATCTTCATAAGAGATTCATCTATAAAGTTAGCAATCTCTTCAAGAGATACTTTTTCCATAGGATTAAAAGTATATTTTGCACTATAAAACTTTTTGCTAAATTCCTCGTAATCCATGTTTTTTAATTTCTCTACATATTTTTTTAACTTTTCATTTTTATACTCAGTTGAGAGATTTTCATCGCTAAAGTAAATGCGTATTTTTTTACTCATTTTTTGGTAAACATCGCACTTTACAACTAAAAGATAGTCAATCTTAAAAAGTAAATGTAAATATAAAAAAGCCTGCATTCCAGCGTTGTCATTTGTTGGAAGCGTAAGTATTTTCGCATCTAACTCATCTATCCATTTATGTAAAAAATCATACTTAATCTTTAGCTCATCGCTATTTAGCTTGGATATATGCGAAGTGTCTTCAAGTCTGATATCTTTAAACTCACTCTTTAAGTACTCTTTGTCAAAGTCAGCATTTAGTGCAATTTCGCGAAGTGGGAAAAATATCTTTTGTGGAGATGCAGTTATGTTGTCATGGTAGAGTTTTAGCTTTATGAACTCACCATCACTAGAGTAGTTAGCATAAGTTAGTTGATAGTTTCTCTCTAAAATATAGCGTTTTAGTGCGACTGTAGCTTCTTTGGTTTTCATTATCATAACCTGAGCATAAAGACTTTCTTTTGTTACATGTCCTGTAACTCTAGCAGTTCCTTGAAATATTTCAAACTCTAGTTTGTTATCATTTCTTAGAGTTGTAATATTTTTAGTTGAAGTATGATTTGAGAAGTTTTCTAGTGTTTTGAAAAAATATTCATAAGCATCTAGTATCTCTCGTCTCTCAAATGATTCGTAGGAGAGATTGAAAAACTCTTCTTCATCAGGAGAGAGTGTAGCATTTATGCCTCTGCCAAAAGAGTGGCGTAGCTCTGTAGTTTTAGTATCAAAAAAATTAAACCAGTTCAAAACATTCCTATATAAGCAGTATTTGTAATTTCTTTGCAATTATAGCACGCTAAAAAGAGTGCTATAAAATTGAGGTCATAGTTTGATTTATGGTGATGCTAATATCCTCGATACTTTTTGTCTCTTTTGCTATAAAGAGATTAATACTATCTCTTATCTCATCAAATGACTCTTTTTCATTTTCTAAGTAGTTTTTAAAAGCTTCTTGTGGAGTCTCTGTAACTCTTTGAAACTCTAATGCTTTGCCAGTAAAGTGGACTGCTATGTACTCAATAAACTGGACAATCTGTTCTTTTAAAATCTTTTGATTTTGTGAACTTGCTTCCATTGCATTGAGCAAGTTTATCATCTCTAGAATTTTAAACTCATTTACAACATAGTAAAAAACTACAGCAACATCTTTAAAGGTATGAAGAGAATTCTCTTTTACCATAATTGCAGCGACTGAGAACTTTAAGTAGTCAATAGCACTAAAGAAGAGGTTAAACTGTTGGTTGTCATCTAGAATTTTTGTAATTTTTGAGCCTCTCATATTGCCTAAAACCTCAAAAAGTTCTTCTTTATAGTCAAGCATGTGGTTTAAATCTACATTATGCTTACTTAAATATTTTAACATCCATCTTGTTGTAAATCCTAGAGTTCTCTCTATATCACTAAGTAGTTCATACTGAAGTTTTACACTCATCTTAAGGTCGTTTCTGTAAATCTCATGTCTTATGTCATTAGCATTAAAAAGCTGGTTTGTAATGAGATAAGCTTTTATTTTTAGTAAAAAGCCTTCTGCTCCTAACTTATTAAAGTCTGCTATAAAAGTAGTACCTTGAATATTTACTATAGTATCAGCTATAACAGTAGCTGTAATCTCACGACGAAGAGGGTGGTTTTGTATCTCATTCTCAAATGCACTAATAAAAGACTTTGGAAAGTATCTAAAGAGATACTGATTTGCAAAGTTTTCATCAATGAGGTCTGATTCAAGCAAGGTATTTGTTAAAAATATCTTAGAATAAGAGATAAGTGAACTTATAATAGGTCTAACTATAGAGCCATCAGGACAGAGTATCTCAGACATATTTTCGTTTTTAGGTATAAAGTTATCCGCTCTTTTAAAGCTTGATAGATTTGTCTCCAAAACTTCGATGCTTGAGATAAAATCATCTAAATGGCGATAGCTAAGAATGGCATCTATTGAGATAGCTAGTGATTGACGGTAGTTGCTCCACACAACTTGATTAACCACTTGTTCAGTCAAACCTTTTAGTGTTTTCTTAGCTTCTTCTTCACTAATTAGTCCTTTAGCTTTGATGATGTTTAGTAGTATCTTTAAGTTTACTTCATGGTCAGATGTATTTACTCCAGCTGCGTTATCTATAGCATCTAAGTTTAACTCTCCACCAGCTTTTGCATACTCAATCCTTGCTCTTTGTGTAAAACCTAAGTTTCCACCCTCACAAACTACTTTTGCTTTTAACTCAGATGCATCAAGTCTTACCGCTTCATTTTGTTTATCGCCAAGGTCTAAGTTTGACTCATCAGAACTCTTGACATATGTTCCAACACCACCATTAAAGAGCATATCAACTCTCATCATTAGCACTTTTTTAGCTAACTCTTCTCCACTTAGGGTTTTTTTAGTAGTGCCTAGGAGTTTTTTTATCTCCTCGCTTAGCTCTATACTTTTTTGTGAGCGAAGAAACACGCCTCCACCTTTAGATATAACTTCTTTGTTATAAGCACCCCAGCTTGCGTTTTTAGATTTGAATAGTCTAGTTCTTTCTATGTAACTAGCCTCTATATCTGGTTCAGGGTCTATAAAAATCTCATTATGAGAGATCGCACCAAGGAGTTTAAACATTTTAGAATAGAGAAGTCCATTGCCAAAAACATCCCCTTTCATACTTCCAATACCAACAATAGAGATACTTTGCTCTTGAATGTTGATACCTCTTTCTATAAAAAATCTCTCAGAAGATACAAGCGCACCTTGAGCTGTGATACCTAAATCCTTGTGACCAAAACCATTACTTCCACCACTTGCAAAAGCATCACCTAACCAGTAAGAACGGCTTTGTGCTATCTCATTTGCAACGTCACTCATAGATGCAGTACCTTTGTCAGCTGCTACAACAAAGTAGTAATCGTCTCCATCATAAGCTACAATCCTATCATCTCTGATAATCTCTCCATCAATTCTGTTGTCAACCAAATCAAGCAGGTTATTTATAAAAGCTCTATAGATTCTCTCAAAAACTTCACTTGTGATAGTAGAAGCTTCTTTGTTTATAACAAATCCGCCTTTTGCACCATTTGGGATGATGATGGAGTTTTTACTCTCTTGAGTGAGCATAAGTGATTTTATCTCTTGACGATAATCCTCATGTCTCTCACTCCATCTAAGACCTCCACGGCTAATTTTGCTCATTCTAAGGTGTAGACCACTAAACTCAGGATGATATACAAATGACTCTATCTTTGGTTGGACTCCTTTTAGGTTTTGTGAAAAAGTTTGTGTGTCTATTTTAAAAGATATTTCAGCCTTATCAAAAAAGTAGTTTGTACGAGTTAAGTTTTGGATAAGAGCATAAGTAAGCTTTAAAATTCTGTCATCATTGATGTTTGGAACATCTTTTATAAGTGAATCCATTTCTAGCTCTAGCTCTAAGATTAGTTTTTCTCTTTTGCTTTGAAGAGGGTTGAATTTTGTAAGAAAATAATCAACAAATAGTTTAGATATCAAAGGATATGCCGTTATGGTTTTTAGCATAGCTTCTTGATTGACAGAAATTACTGATTGATTTATATATTCAATTAACGCACGAAGAAGTAAAACTTCTCTAAGTGAGAGGTTTTGAGAATACACTAAAGAGTATAGCTTACATCTTAGTAGAGTATTGCCAAGAAGAGAATCAGAAATAACACTCTGCACATTTAACTTTGAGCTTATTAGATTCTTAGTATCGTCTAGTTTTAGGTTAAATCTATTGAGATATATTTTTTGTTTATCTTTTGTTGTAACCAAAGTTATTTCATCTATTACTATAAAGCCAAAATCATGAAGTATAGGAAGTATAGAAGATAGATATATCTGCTCTTTTGAGTAGATGTTTATATATGGTAGTTGTGCGTCATCAACAATCTCTGTGATGATTTTTTGCTCTAAAATATTACTATAAAGTTCATCAGAAATAGTTAAACTTTTGTTAGAAATAGCAGTAGAGTTTGTCGAAGAAGATTTCATTAGAATTCCTTGTAAAAATTAATTTAATTGTAACACAATTTGAATTCTTTGGAGATGTATTGTATGATACATTTGACTAAAATTTTAGGAGAAATTATGAAAAATGAAGAAAAACCTAAACAATCACAAGTAAATGTGTTTCACTACGTGGCATATACTATTTTAATTGCTGCACTTGGAGCTCTTGGATATTTTTATGCAGATCTAAATTCTCAAAGCTTTCAAGAAAAGGATAGTGTTAAAAAAATTGCAAATTTTGAAGATTTACCACTAGATGTTCAAAAAGAATATAAGAGTCTTAGTGAGTATAAATCTCTTGAGATGAGACTTGAAAATGTACAAGAACAAAATGAACTACTTGTGGCTATGGATAAGAATGAAAAACCAGATTTTCAGACAGAAGTTGTTACAGAAAAAAATGCTGAAGCTTTAGAAGAGATTCCAAAGGATGCAAAGCTTATTAAAGAGTTTGCAAGTTGTTATGATATGGAGATGGGAAGCTATATTATTTCATGGAAATGTAAAAAAAATATCATCTCTTTTATAGATAAACACAAAGACGCTAGCTATTTTGAAATCATCTCTTTAGTAGATGATTCAGAGTTTAGTTTATATAAAAATTTACAAAACAATGACTTCATATATGATAAGCTCGGTGTAACTCAAAAAAGTATAGATAAGATGAAAAAGTTAAGCCAATCTGGACTTGCAAAACATAGAGCAGTTGAAGCTAACTGGGTTATAAAAGCCCATACAAATAGAAAAGCAAAAGTTTATAGTGCTAACTACCATTTGATATCACATGATGCAAAGAGGGGAGTTTTAGTTAGAGCTTATCATTAAGACATAGCTCATAGAGTGATTATTTGAATTTATATCTTCAAATATCACTCAATTATCCACAAATGACTATACCAGTACCACTTGTTGTCTTTTGCTTTGGCTGTGCAAGTGTACTTATCTCTAGGTTTTTTTAAACTCTCATCTGCTATCACTTCTAACTGAGTTTGTGATATCCAAGTATGATTTATCTTCTTACCACTTGATATAAAACATGCTATATTTTCAATATTCTGCGATAGCGTGATGGTAAGCTTTGGGGGGTTATTTTCCTTAATGACATTTTTTTTAGGCAAAACGGAGATTATAGGCATAGGTATTGTGTTTAATTTAGTGATAAAACTATCCATAGATGCATAAGCCTCTGCCATAGGGAATCTAGGAATTTTTCTCAAATCAGTATCAAAGCCAATAGCACCTGAAGTTTGTGTGATGCCAAAGAAATTATGTTCCTCTAAGATAGCCTCAACTCTCTCATCGTATTCTCCAAAAGGGTATGAAAAGAGGCGTGGGTTTTCATTGGTCGAACTTTCTAACTCATCTTGAAGTCTCTTTTGAGCTTTTAAGATTTCATCTGTGATGCTTTTTTTATCTTTATGTATAAGATATTTGTGCATAATTGAGTGGTTGATAAATTCTGCTTTATACTCTTGCATCTCTTTCATTTGTGACCATGACATATAGTTTTTGGACTTTGCATCTATGGGATTTGTACTAACCATCAGACTAAAAGCAAAACCAAACTCTTTTAATAAAGGATAGCCATTTTCATAAAAACTAATATATGCATCATCTATAGTAAGTGCTACAGTTTTTGGTGGCATCTCTTTTTTTTCTTTTATATGTGAGATAATTTTAGATAGATGCCAAACATTGTAGTTGTTTGCTTTTAGATACTCTAAATGCTCCCTAAATTGCTCTATTTTAATATTAGTAGATGGGTATTTTGCCTCACCAAAACGATGATACATAAAAGCAACAGCAGAGTTGTCTGCGAAGAGGGTAGAAGTGTAAAGTACAAGAGAGATAAAAAAAGACTTCTTAAATTTCATAAATTATTTCCTTGATATATTTTTGAGCATTATAGTATGTGGACTATTAAGAGCGTTATAAAGTTATATATTTGCTATAATACAGTCACATTTCAACAACATTACTAAGGCATCCCTACATGAAGATATCAAAACAAAAATGAGTTATGAAGTTCCCAAAAAAATAGTCCTAATAGCCGCTTCAACTGGTGGACCAGGTCAAATAGAAAAAATCATAAAAGAGCTACCAAAACTAAATGACACAAGTATTGTTATAGCTCAACACATGGTTGTGGGTTTTATGGACAGTTTTGCAAAAAGACTAGATGAAAATCCAATAAATAGTATTTTTATAGCAAATGACAAAACCTATTTGGAGAGTTCAAACATTTATGTTTGTTCAGGATCTACTAGAGTTAGCAGAGATTCTAATGGAATTGTTTTTAATCAAAAAGATTCAAATATAAATAGCTTTAACCCAGAGATTAACTATGTTTTTAACTCTTTTTTACCATTTACAAAAGAGATAGAGTTTTTAAGCGTAATCCTAACAGGTATCGGTGCTGATGGAGTTGCAGCTTGTAAAGCTTTACAAGAAAATGGTTCTTTATGTTTAACAGAATCAGCAAAGAGCGCTATAGTAGATGGAATGCCTAGCCGTGCTAGAAAAGAGATCAAAGATATAAGAGTTTTAGATATAAAAGAGATAGTACAAACTATAAAGGAGTTTTGTTCGTAATGTTTAGTTTTTTTAGAAGAAAAGAAAAAAAAAGTTTAGATGAGGTACAAGAAAAAGAACCAATTGATTATAGCGATGCAACTCCAATCGCTGAGTATTTTAAAAATGAAACAGGTGTTACTTTTGATAAGCAGATGAATATCTTAAACAACAAAGTTATGACATTTTGCAAACATAGAGAAATAAACTCCTTTACTAAACTACTAAGTCTTTTAGATAAAGATGCACATATAAAGCAAGAGCTTATCGACTATTTAACTACTAATGAGACATTTTTTTATAGAGAATTTAAGCAGATAGAAGAACTAGTTAGCCTTGTAAAAAAAGACTCCTCTTTAGTAAATATCATGTGCGCTCCATCATCAACAGGAGAAGAACCTTATAGTATAGCTATAGCTCTTCTTGAAGCTGGAGTAAGAGCAGATAAATTTACGATTTTAGGCATAGATATAAACTCTGATGCACTAAAAAAAGCTAAAAAAGCCATCTATAAACAGAGAAATGTAAGAAATCTTAGTGATGAAATAATTGATAGATATTTTTATAAACAAGACGATAAATTTATCTTAAGGGATAACATCAAAGATTTAGTTGAATTTAAACTTATCAATATTTTTGATCCTTCATTTAGAAGCCTTGGTAAATTTGACTATATATTTTCAAGAAATATGTTTATTTATTTTGATGCGCAAACTAAAGCAAGAGCTAAAAAGATACTACAAGATATGAGAAAAAACCAAAATCAAGAGATATTTCTTGGTCATGCTGATGAGTTGTAAAAAAACAGAGATTTATAAAAGCAATATCAAAGACAAATTTAAATATAATTCGCGGATTTATATATAAAGGAATTGCATGGCTAACAAACGGGTATTGGTTAAGTTTTCAGGTGAAGCCCTTGCAGGTGAAGCAGGTCATGGGATCGATACAAAGATACTTAAGTATATTGCTCAAGAGATAAAATCTTTGATAGATGCTGGTATAGAAGTTGGTATCGTAATTGGCGGTGGAAATATCATCCGTGGCGTTACAGCCGCTCAAGATGGTATCATCAAAAGAACTAGCGGCGACTATATGGGAATGTTAGCTACTGTTATAAACGGCGTAGCGATGCAAGAAGCTTGTGAGCATGCAGGACTTCAAGTTAGAATGCAAACAGCTATAAAAATGGAGCAAATTGCAGAGCCATATATAAACCGTCGCGCTGTTCGTCACCTAGAAAAGGGCAGAGTGGTTATATTTGCAGCAGGAACTGGTAATCCGTTTTTTACAACAGATACAGCAGCGACTCTTAGAGCTGTAGAGATTGGTGCTGAGGTTATTATCAAAGCTACTAAGGTTGATGGAGTTTATGATAAAGACCCAGAAAAATTTAGTGATGCTGTAAAACTTTCAGAACTAACGTATGAGCAAGCTCTAAAAGATGATATAAAAGTTATGGATGACACATCTATAGCACTAGCAAAAGATAATAAATTGCCAATAATCGTTTGTGATATGTCTAAAAAAGGAAACTTATTGGATATACTAAACGGCAATAGAGAAAACTGTTCGATAGTCCAATAGTGTTATAAAGAGCCCCGAACAAGTTCGCGGTTGAAAAAGCTTAAAATGATAGTCCAAGAGGCACAAGTGCCTAGAGCCTTGCGCTGAGCAAAACTCAGCGTTAGCGTAGGTAGCGGAATTACTTCCGATACCGTGACAGAGTAAATGAAGGACTCCTTCATTTTATAAATAAAATTAGGAAATGCTCAAATGAAAATAGAAGAATTAACAGCAAAGATATTAGATGACAATCAAAATCTTGATCGTTACCAGTTGGCAATTGCAGTTGCAAAAAGAAGCGATGAGCTTTTAAATGGTGCTAAAAGTAAGTTAAATATCGATCCAAAGAGCATTAAAGCAGCAGATTTGGCTTTAATGGAGATGGCACAAGGTCTTATAGTTATAAAAGGCTTTGAAGATATTGTAAGATAGTTAATTTGAGTCTGAGTCAAGTTGATATAGAAAAAGTCAAACATATACATGATGTTGACTCAGCACAAGAGTATCTATTTAGCCAGATTGCTCCAAGCAAAAGGCTCCAAGAAGCTCTAGAGTATTCTAAAGCGGCCCATAAAGAGCAGTTTAGAAAGAGCGGCGAGCCTTATATAATCCATCCTATTTTAGTAGCAACAATAGTAGCATCCATAACAGATGATGAATCAATGGCAATAGCTGCACTTTTACACGATGTTGTAGAAGATACAGATGTGGGCATTGAGACTATCACTGAGTTGTTTGGAAGTGATGTATCGCACCTAGTTGAGGGTCTTACTAAAATTGATACTATCCGAGATATAGAGCTTGTTCCATCTAGCTCAAATGAAAAACTCATCGTCTCAGCACTCTCATTTAGAAAGATGTTACTTGCTAGCATTGAAGATGTAAGAGTTTTAGTAGTAAAACTTTGTGATAGACTTCACAATATGCTAACTCTAGGTGCACTCCCAGAACATAAGCAGCTAAGAATCGCAGAAGAAACACTTGTGGTTTACGCTCCCATAGCACATCGTTTAGGTATCTCTTTTTTAAAAAATATATTAGAAGATTTAAGTTTTTCATATATTTTCCAAGAAGAAAAACACAATATCGATAACTATCTTGAGACGAACTATCACGCTATAGAGATGAAACTAGAAGAGTTTAAAGAGTCGATAAATAAGATTTTACTTAAAAATGGCATCTGCGAAGATGACTTTGAAATACTCTCTCGTGTTAAGCATCGTTACTCAATTTACTTGAAGATGCAGAGAAAAGGCGTCTCAATAGATGAAGTTTTAGACCTTTTAGCCATTAGAATCATAACAACTGATGCTGTACAATGTTATAAGATTTTAGGACTAATCCATCTGAATTTCCAACCTCTATCTTCAAGGTTTAAGGACTATATAGCAGTTGCAAAAGACAATGGTTACCAGACTATTCATACTACTGTTTTTTATAAAACTGCTATTTTCGAGGTTCAAATCAGAACTCATGAGATGCACAACACTGCAGAGCTTGGAGTTGCAGCTCATTGGAAATATAAGAGCGGTGGAAACAATATAAAACTAGACTGGCTAAACAATTTAAGCTACCAAAATGAGTCAGTTGAAGACTTTTACGCACTAATAAAAAATGATCTGTATTCTGAAGATATTGCAGTTTTTTCTCCTCGCGGAGAAGCATTTACTCTGCCTCGTGGGGCAGTAGTTTTAGACTTTGCATATACAGTTCACAGTGCAGTTGGCAACAAAGCAAAATCAGCACTTGTAAACAAGGCAAAAGCTTCACTTTTAAGTGAACTGCAAAATGGTGATATAGTCAAGATAAATATGTCTGATGAAATCATAACAAGATGCTCATGGATAGATGCGGTAAAAACATCTAAAGCAAAGACAAATATGCGACTAAACTGTAACGCAAGACTTAGAGATATAAACGTAAAATCAAGCGTAAATATTGTAGCTACTGCGATGAAACTAAACAACTCTAGAGTTGAAGAGTGGTTTGATAGAAACAATTTTGATAGAAGAGCGAATATTCCATCAGATATAGAGCTACTTCGTGAAGTTATGCATAGATATACCCTAGAAATTAGTAAAAATTCAAGGTTTAAAAGATTTTTAACTCGCCATAGATTTAAACTAAAGTCCTACAATATAAAAGGTGTTGAGATATTTAGTAACTCACACATTAGTGATGTTGTTTTTGATTATTGTTGTCACCCAAAATCTGGTGATGAGATAGTTGCTTTTTTAGAAAAATCAAAAGCTTATGTGCATCATAAGATGTGTAAGACTGCTATCAAAAAACTAGAAGCGAATGAGAATATGCTCTTTGTTAGATGGGAGAGACAAAATGTTTATAACTACAATATGATAGTTTCTCTGCATAGTGGAAAAGGAACATTAGCTGAATTTTTAAACTTTTTAGTAAAGTTAAATATAGATATAAACTCCATAGAATTAGGAAAAAACAAGAGTGAATCTTCGAGATATTGTGAGCTTGGTTTTGAGTCAAAAGAAGCTGATATTAACTCACTTCGTGCTAGAATGGAGCAAAAAATAAAGGTCATTCATCTGATTCGAACAGATGATGCATATAGATAAAACTAATAATATAGGAAGAGAGATAGATGTTACAAGAGGCCCTAAGAGAGATACAAAGAGGTTGCGCTGAAATAATCGATATTGAGAGAATTGAGAAGTTATTAAAAGATTATTTTGATGATGGAAAAGTTTTCACCCTAAAGGCTGGTTTTGATCCTACTGCACCTGATTTGCACCTTGGTCACACAGTTTTACTTCAAAAGATGGCAACATTTCAAAAGTATGGAGCTAGAGTACAGTTTCTTATAGGTGACTTTACTGCGGCTATTGGAGATCCTAGTGGAAAAAGTGTAACTCGTAGGATTTTAAGTAAAGAAGATATAGAAAAAAATATAACAAGTTATACTACACAAGCTTTTAAGATTTTAGATGAGAGTAAAACAGATATAGTATATAACTCAAGTTGGTTGAACTCTCTAGGAACTGTTGGTATGATAGAGCTTGCATCTACTCTAACAGTAGCTAGAATGCTTGAGCGTGATGACTTTTCAAAAAGATATGCAGGAAATACACCAATAGCAGTTAGTGAATTTTTATATCCACTTCTTCAAGGATATGACAGTGTGCATCTAAAAAGCGATATAGAAGTAGGTGGAACTGATCAGAAGTTTAACCTTCTGATGGGAAGACAACTTCAAAAAGTTTATGATGTTAAAAAGCAACAATCTGTACTAATGATGCCAATACTTGAAGGTCTTGATGGCGTACAGAAGATGAGTAAATCTCTTAATAACTATATTGGAGTAACTGATGAACCTAACGATATGTATGGCAAAATCCTTAGCATCTCTGATGAACTAATGTGGAGATTTTACGAGCTACTAAGTACAAAAACTCTTGATGAAATAGAAACTCTAAAAGCTGGTGTAAACGATGGCTCGCTTCATCCAAAGAGTGTTAAAGAGGAGCTAGCACTAGAGATAACTACTAGATACCATACTTCTGAGTTAGCAAAAGCGGCAAAAGAAGAGTTCCAAAAAGTTCATGCACAGAGCCAAATCCCTACTGAGATAGAGGAATTTAGCACCGAGGGTGAGATCTGGATAGCAAAAGCCTTAGTTGATTGCAGGCTTGAAGACTCTACTTCTCAAGCTAGAAGAGATATTAAGCAAGGTGCTGTTAAAATAAATCAAGAAAAAATTTCAGATATAGAACTACAACTTATAAAAGGTGAGTATATACTCCAAGTTGGAAAAAGAAAGTTTGCAAAATTAAAGGTTAATTAGATGAGTTTTAAGTCATTAAAAATTGGAAAATATACAATACAACACCCTATAGTTCAAGGTGGGATGGGTGTTGGAATAAGCTGGGATAAGTTAGCTGGGACTGTATCTTATGAGGGTGGTTTAGGAGTTATTAGTGCCGTTGGTACTGGTTACTATGAAGACAAAGTCCATGCTAAAAAACTAGTTTCAAATAGACCTTTGAGTGAAGTAAATTTCTACTCTAGTGAAGGACTTAAAAAAATCATCTCAAATGCAAGAAAAATATGTGCAGATAAGCCTCTAGCTGTAAACGTTCTATACGCTATAAATGATTATGGTAGAGTTGTAAGAGACGCTTGTGAAGGTGGAGCTGACATCATTATAACTGGAGCAGGGCTTCCTACGAATATGCCAGAATTTACTGAAGGTTATCCAGATGTTGCACTTGTTCCAATAGTCTCATCCGCTAAAGCGCTGAAAATTATCTGTAAAAGATGGCAAAAAAGATATAACAGACTTCCAGATGCAGTAGTAGTAGAGGGCCCAAAAAGTGGTGGACACCAAGGTTTTACTTATGAACAATGTAAGCTAGAAGAAAATCAATTAGAAAACATAGTAGGTCCTGTTGTTGAAGAAGCAGCTATATGGGGAGATATCCCAGTAATTGCAGCTGGTGGAGTTTGGGATAAGAGTGATATTGAGCTAATGCTCTCTCTTGGAGCATCTGGAGTTCAGATGGGAACTCGTTTTATAGGAACTCATGAGTGTGATGCTCATCAAAACTTTAAAGATGTTTTATTAAACGCTAAAGAAGAAGATATCCAACTTATGGGTTCACCTGTTGGATATCCAGCCCAAGGTATAGTTACAAACTTAACTCACCTAGTAGAAAAAAGAGAAGGTCCAGCTATTAAGTGTATATCTAACTGTGTTAAACCATGTAACCGCGGAGAAGAAGCTAAAGTAGTTGGGTTTTGTATAGCGGATAGGTTGAGCGATGCTTATTTGGGTAATATGGAAACAGGTCTTTTCTTCTCAGGAACAAATGGCTATAGATTAAATGAGATTATTTCAGTAAAAGAGTTGATAAAGAAGCTTGTTGAAGGCGAATAGATAGCTGATGATTCGTTTCCTTACACTTGTTTTTCTTATTGTCATTTCTCTTTATGCGCAAAGTGATAAAGAACTTTTAAAAAGAGCTGATGGCTTTATGAAAAGTGAGTCAAAATCAAATCACTTTCGCGCATACAATGACTACAAAAACCTATATCTTAGAGCCATCATGTCAAATGATGAAAGGCTAAAAACTAGTTCATTAAAAGGAATTATAAAAAGTGGAAAAACACTTCATATAGATGTCTCCCAGTATGAACAAGAACTAGGAAGTATAAAAACAAGTACACCTACATATAAAACTACAAAAAAAGAGCAAAAAACTAAAAATATTGAAAATAAAAATATTCAAATAACTTCAACACATAGACTTAAAAGTATAAAATGGCGAGATGATAGACTTGTCTTGAAATTTGACAAAAAACTAAGAAATAATCAAATAAATTACTTTACACTTTATGATGAAAAAGAGCAGAGATATAGATATGTCTTTGATATTCATGCATCAATGCTAACAGATTCACAAAGCTTAAACAAACAAGATATAGATAGAATTAAAATAGCTCAATATAACTCAAACACACTAAGATTAGTTATAGAAGATAGTAAAAAAGTTCGAATAAGTTTTAAAAAAGATAACGATGAGCTTGTCGTTCATCTAATAGCTACTGCTAAAGAAAAAAATGTAATAAGCATAAAAAAAGCCATACCTAAACCAGAAAAGTCTAATTTCCCAAAAAGAGCAGATAGAGATAAGGTAATAGTTATAGATGCAGGTCATGGTGGAAAAGATCCTGGAGCAGTGGGCTATAAAAACTATAGAGAAAAAGTTGTAGTTTATCAGATATCTAAAGAATTAAAGAACATTTTAAAATCTCGTGGATATACGGTTTATATGACAAGAGATAGCGATAAGTATTTAAAATTAAGTGAGAGAACTGCTTTTGCAAACAAGAAGAAGGCTGATGTTTTTGTAAGTATACATGCTAATGCAGTTGATAAAAAAAATGCACATAAGGCTGAGGGAATAGAGTGTTATTTCTTGTCTCCATCAAGGTCTAAAAGAGCTGAAAAAGTAGCTGCAAAAGAAAACTCAGCAGATCTGAGTGAGATGAACAAATATGGCAAAGATACATTTTTAAATTTTTTAAACTCTCATAAGATTGTCGCGTCTAATAAGCTAGCAATTGATTTGCAAAGAGGAATGTTAGGTGAGTTAAACAAAAGCTATAAGGTAAAGGATGGAGGAGTAAGAGAAGGTCCTTTTTGGGTTTTAGTAGGGGCTCAAATGCCAGCTGTTTTAGTTGAAGTGGGATTTATATCACATCCAACAGAGGCTCAAAGACTAGTAGATTCTACATATCGCAATAGACTAGCTCTGGGATTGGCAAATGGAATTGAGAGATATTTCGACAAAAACTAATACTCTTTAATACAAGGAACACCGAATTAATTCGGTGCTTTTAGGCTTCACGGTAGCACTAGCCTCGAACAAGTTCGAGGTTCCAAAATAACAGTGGCTTTTAGGCTTCACGGTAGCACTAGCTGCAGATGAGTTCCAGTTTCTAGACTAATCCTCTTTTTTATACTCTAAGTCGCCTGCTACAGATTCTTTATCATTTATGATTTTCTCGATTTGCATTTTAACTTTATCGTAGCGATATTGTTCTTTAAAGCCTATGATTCTCCCACCTGCAGCATTAGGATGCCCGCCTCCATTTGCCCACTCTTTTGAGATTAAAGAGACACTTACATTGTTGTTGGCTCTAAGGCTCATTGTTCCTCTATAGCTTACATCTACTATAAAATCATACTCTGGATATGCTAATAAAAAACCATTGCCGATGATGGAAGTATTCCCAACTCCATAGCTTAAATAGCCTCTATAGCCTTTGTAGTAAATAGTTTTCTCATCTTTTACGCTACCTAAAAGTTCAACTATGTGCTTAGTAGCTAAGTTGTCAAGCGTGTCATTCTTCTCATGCATAAAAAAATCTTTTTTTAGTTGATGAATCTTTTCATCCAAGAGTATTGGAGCATTTAGTTCATCTAAATACTTAGTAGATTCTAGCAGCAGAGAGAGTTTATAGTTGTTGTCGTCATCTGCAAACATAACTCTATTTAACTCTCTACTCTCAGTAACAAGGCGCATGCAGACTTTACCAAACTCAAAATTTTCAATTTCTTCTTGTTTCCATAAATCAACAGCATTTACAGTATTTACAAACTTGTTCATCCAGAGAGGTTCATTAAATTCAAAATTTTCTTGTACATAGTCATAAGTTATTTTAGTAGCACATCTCGAAGTATCAAGAAAGTACCACTCATATTTGTTTGCACTATCTTCTCCACTTCCGTGATGGTCAAGTAAGACAAGTTTTATATCATTTTTATCATCATTCATTTTTTTTACTTCATTGTTAAGCCATCTTGACTCATCAAATGTTAAGTTAAGGTCAGTGATGAGTATCATCGCAGGAGCCTTTTCTTTGGAAATATTTTCTAAGATAAGCTCTAGTTTTTGTCTAACTTCTGCCCCATAATTTGCATTGTAATTAAAGATTTTATATGGAGTAAACTTCATGACTAGCTGGCAGCTATAGCCGTCTAGGTCTATATGTGAGAGATGGTGGATTGTTTTATTGTTCATTATTTTCCTTGGGACTTATTATAACACTATTTTTCTATACTTGGATTGATATGGAACCCATAACCTCAAAAGTAGCACTTGAATCTATCTCAGCATGAGAGAGAGTTACTACATCTAAAGAGAACCTCTCAAATATCTCTGCAATTCCGCGACGAAGCTGTGGGTCTACTATGATTACAACAGGGGAGATACCCTTTTGTAGGAGTTCATGTGCTTTTGCACTGGTTGCTTGAATGAGCTGGTTTATCTCTCCAACACTTAGCATTAAGTTTCTAATCCCATCTTTTTCTTGAGATTTTTCCAGCATCATTTGCTCGGAATTTGTGTCAAATGTAAGCAGTCTTATAACTCCATCATCACCTGAATACATCTGCGTTATGACGCGAGAGAGTTTTGAGCGTACTTGTTCAGTTATAAGTTCAACATTCTTTGTGTATTCTGCGATATCAGCAATAGTTTCTAATATGCTAAGCATATCTTTTAGAGGAATTTTTTCATGTAAAAGCGCTTTTAAAACTCTTTGAATAAGCCCAATAGAAGCAACTTTTAAAACATCATCAATGATAACTGGAAAATCAATTTTTATCTTATCTATAAGAGTTTGAACCTCTTGGCGGGTCAGCATATCTTGTGCATTTTTCTTCACAAGCTCACTCATATGAGTAGATATTACAGTAGCAGGATCTACAACCGTGTAGCCATTTATGATGGCATCTTCTTTTTGATCAGGATTTATCCAAAGTGCATCAAGACCAAAAGCTGGTTCTTTTGTAGCTTCGCCAGCTATCTCACCTGTTGCCATTCCGCTATCCATCGCAAGAAATTTATCAGGCTTTATAAAACCACTTCCAATAGCGATACCTTTTAATAGGATTTGATACTCTTCTGGCTGTAGATGTAAGTTATCGCGGATACGAACTTGTGGCATTAAAAACCCAAAATCTGCAGCTATCTTTCTTCTCATAGAGCGAATTCTCTCCAATAAATCTCCACCCTGAGAACTATCTGCTAATCTTATGAGCTGATAGCCTAATGTGAGTTCTAACATCTCAACTTTTAGTATATCTTCAAGTGCTGCCTCTTCTTCTTTTGCTATCTCCTCATTTGTTTTTCTAGGTTTAGCTTCACCCGCTTTTTTGGCTTGTTCCTCTTGTGCTTTTGGAGATAGAATTTTCTCAACATCAAGAATACTTAGCTCACCTTTTTCATACTTATAGATTGACCAGCCTAGAAGGGCAAACAAAATGCCTACTAAGCCCATAGAAGCAGTAGGAAGACCAGGAACTAATGCAAAGAGTATCATGATAAAACCAACTATCATAAGAATCTTTGAGTTACCCATCATCTGGTTTATGGTTCCCTCTGCAAAGTTATCTCCATCACCAGAAGAACGCGTTATCATGATACCTGTTGCAGTAGAGATGATAAGAGCTGGGATCTGTCCAACTAAACCATCACCAATGGTAAGAAGTGTAAAAGTTGAAGCACTATCTGAGACACTCATGTTGTGTTGAAAAACACCTATAAGAAACCCACCGATAATGTTGATTAGAGTGATGACAATACCAGCTACAGCGTCACCTTTAACAAACTTAGACGAACCATCCATTGCTCCATAAAAGTTTGCATCTTGTAGAATTCCTGCACGACGTGCTTTAGCTTCAGCATCATCAATAAGCCCAGCATTTAAGTCTGCATCTACTGCCATCTGTTTACCTGGCATCGAATCAAGTGTAAAACGAGCTGCAACCTCTGCAACTCTGGTAGAACCTTTTGTTATAACCATAAAGTTAATAAGCACTAAAATAGAAAAAACTATGATACCAATAACATAATTCCCACCTACAACAAAGTCTCCAAAACTTGTTATTATGCTACTTACTTCATCAGGTCCTTGATGTCCGTGGCTTAAAATCATCCTAGTCGTAGCGATGTTTAGTGAGAGCCTAAAGAGAGTAAGGATGAGTATAAGTGTTGGAAATGTTGTTAAGTCAGTTGGTTTTGGAACATATAGTGAGATTAGTAAAATTAAAACAGCTAATGCCATTGAGATAGTAAGCAACACATCTAGTAAGGCTGATGGAAGTGGCACAATGATGATGGCTAAAATAGCCATCACGAAAACAACTACACTTAAATCTCTTTGGCCGATTAGAAAGTTTAGTGTAGTTCCAATCTGCTCTTTTGTGCTAAGTTTTCTTGCCAAAATACTACTCTAAAATATCATCAAGAGATAAGTCAGCTAAAAAGGTGTCAATCTTGCCTTGTAGTTTGTTTAAAAAAGGCCAAATGGAGCAAAGCTGAGCTTTGTCACTTGGACAATCTTGTATAGATGGTGAGCAATCAAAAACAGTTGGAGCTTTACCTTCGACTGCGCTCATTATTTCTAACATGCTTATATCTTTAGCATCCTTATTTAGCATAAAGCCACCATTAACGCCTTTGTAAGACTTTAAAATACCTTTTTTTGCCAGTGCTTGTAAGATTTTTGCTAAAAAACTCTTAGGGATAGATAGCTTTTTTGAAAGAGTCTCGCTATCTACAGCAGACGTAGCTTTTGACAAAACGATTAGAGAGAGTATTGCGTATTCGCTTGCACGAGTTATTAACATTTATTTTGCTTTATGAATTAAGATAATATTGAAAGAGATTATATCTAAAAAAGTTGAATATAATTTAAGTTTTAAAAATTTAAAAGTCAGTATAATGTCCGCATGTCTTTTAAAATAATATCAAAAAAATTAATAATAATCGTACCTATTATCTTTTTAGTTATAGCACTTGCTAGAGTGACTGTAAACTATTTTGAAAACAAAGCTAGTGTTGAAGAGTTTATCTCACAACAGGCAAAGCTTGTAAACTCACTATATTTAACTCACAGAGATTACTATCAAAACTTATATCAAAAAGATATTATCCATTTGGATGAAAAAACACTTTTTGGACTGCCTGCATATTCAGCGGTTGAAATTTCAAATAAATTTTCTAAAAATAATAAACTTTATATTGAAATGAAAACAGTTAGTGATAGAGCAAGAAATCCTAAAAATCAAGCAGACGATTATGAATTAAAAGCAATCGAATATTTTAAGAAAAATCCAAAAGAAGATGAGTATTTTGAGCGTGAAGATAAATTTTACCAATATGCAACACCTTTAAGAATTGAGCAAAAATGTTTAGGTTGCCATGGCGAAAAATCAAAAGCCCCTAAATTTATCTCAGATGTTTATGATAAGGCTTACGACTATAAACTTGGCGAAATAAGAGGGGTAATAAGTGTAAAAGTACCTACAGTACACGTTGAGAAGATTATAAATAAGCAGTTTTTAGGCTCACTTCTTTATGATTTGCTGCTTGTTATAATAATCTCTATTATAGCTTTTTACTTTATACGGTATTTTTCAGGCTTACAAACAGAATTGGAAAAAGAGCTAAAAGAGAGAACTAAAGAGCTTAAAAACTCACTATCATTTTTAGAGAGCTACAAAGATGCTATTGACACTAACTTGATAGTCTCAAAAACTGATTTAAAAGGAAAGATAAGCTATCTAAATGAAAATTTTTGCAACATTAGTGGATATATGGCTGATGAAATAGTTGGGCAAAATCACAATGTTCTAAGAGATAGAGTAATCTCAGAAGCTATGCACAAAAGATTGTGGAAAGCTACAATAAGAAAAGGGACATGGCATGGTAGGCTTAAAAACATTAAAAAAGATGGTTCTTCTTTCTGGGTTGATGCTACTATAGCACCAATTAGAGATTCAAATGGCGAGATTACGGAATATATCTCGATAAGACACGACGTAACAGAGCTAGTAGAGCAAAAAAATGAGCTAAAACTCTTGGCAAATACAGATACACTTACAAAGTTAGGCAATAGAAATGCACTTAGAGAAGATAGTGCAGATGCTAAAAAACCATCTTTGATCTTAATAAATATAGATAGTTTTTCTCAGATAAACGATTTTTATGGACATGAGCTTGGAGATGATATCTTGGTTGAGTTTGCTAAAAAATTACAAGAGATATGTGAGTCAAATGAAAATTTAAAAATATTTAGAGTTAGTGGCGATGAGTTTGCAATACTAGCTATCAATATGCAAGTGCACTCAGTTGTTCAAAAAGCTCAAAATATAGTTAAGTTTATAAACTCACACATCTATGAAGTCCAAGGAGAAACCATAGAACTTAGTGCAACTCTTAGCATATCTTTTGAAGAAAAAGATAAGTTACATGTTACAGCAGATATGGCTCTAAAGATTGCAAGAAGAGGTTCAAAAGATCTTATGGTTTATGATAAGAGCATGAGTTTGGATGAAGAGTATGAAAATAATATGCTTTGGACTAAGAGGATAAAAGATGCTATCAAAAACGATAGAATAGTTCTCTATTTTCAGCCCATAGTAGATAATAACACTCTAAAAGCTAACAAGTATGAGTCACTTATAAGACTTATAGATGAGCATGGAAATGTTATAACTCCATATTTTTTCTTAGAGATAGCAAAAAAAGCCAAACTCTATAAGCAGCTAACCAAGATAGTTATCCAAAAAAGTTTTGAAAATTTTAGAGAAAATGATTTTGATTTCTCTATAAATTTGAGTGTAGATGATATTATAGATAAAGAGATAAGCGAGTATATCTTAGAGATGCTAGCTATATATAACATCTCTAACAGAGTTATTTTTGAAATAGTTGAGTCAGAGAGTATAGAGAATTTTTATGAGATACAGAAGTTTATAAAAAATGTAAAACTACTTGGTTGTAGGATAGCTATAGATGACTTTGGAACAGGTTATTCTAACTTTGAGTATCTTATGCGTCTTGAAGCTGACTTCATTAAGATAGATGGCTCTATTATAAAAGAGATAATCCATAATAAAAACTCAGAAATTATTACAAAAGTTATAATTGACTTTGCTAAGAGAATGAATATAGAAGTTATAGCTGAGTTTGTTGAGAATGAAAAGATTTTCAATAAGGTAAAAGATTTAGGGATTGAGCACTCGCAAGGCTATTATTTTAGCCAACCTAAACCTACTTTAATGTAGATAAGATATAATTTCGCTTCAACTTTACACTACTTAGTGTGGATGTTAGATTATTATACCCATCAGGAGGCTATTATGGCTTTAGATTCGGCTAAAAAACAAGAAATTGTAACAAAATTCGGTCGCTCAGAGACTGACACAGGTTCAAGTGAAGTTCAAATTGCACTTTTAACAACAAGAATTAGTGAGCTAACAGAGCACTTAAAACAATTTAAAAAAGATCATGCTTCAAGACTAGGACTATTAAAATTAGTTGGTCAACGTCGTCGTTTAATGAAGTACTTTAAAAAGAAAAATAAAGATGCTTATATGAAATTAGTATCAGATTTAGGTATTAGAGACAATATCTAATAAATCTCTCTCTTGCTAGAAGTCTCAAATTTATTTGGGACTCTTTAAGCTCTAAATTTTTACTGGCTTTGAACTTGTTTGAGGTTAGAAAATATTTAGTACCCGAATCTTAGGAATGCCAACCAATGGCATTTTCCACGATGTTTCGGGTTCTTTAGGCTTAAAAACACACTACACTTCAACAAAGCTAAACCTTCCAAAACTCTCTCTATCATTTTTTAAAAATCTATAAAAATATCTCAATAGCTCTTGCTAAATCTTCTGGCGTATCTATCCCAAATCCTGTACTTGAAACTTTTAACATTGTTATCTTCTTCTGATGATAGATGGCACGAAGTTGCTCTAGGCCTTCTATATCCTCTATTGGCGCATCACTTAAGTTACAAAACTCTTTTAGACTTTTTTTACTAAAACCATAGATGCCAATATGCCCAAAATATGTAGCCCTACCGCTTCTGTTATATGGAATGAGAGATCTAGAGAAGTAGATGGCATTATTTGCATCATCGAGCACCACTTTTACTAAGTTTGGATCTTTGGCTGATTCTGCATTTATAGCATTAAAGCAACTACCCATGATAAAATCTTCACCATTTTTTTGTAATTCTTTTAGCTTTAACATAAGTAATTCTACAACTTCTGGCTCTATAAAAGGCTCATCAGCTTGAACATTTATAATAATCTCATCATCAGCAAGATTTAAAATATTTGCACACTCATTTATGCGGTCTGTTCCGCTTTTGTGTGTAGTTGAAGTTAGCCTTGCTTCGATGTTGTGCTCCCTGCAAACTTTTATGATGGCTTCATCATCTGCAGCAACTACAACTCTGTCTAGATGCTCAACTCTCTTTGCAGTTCTTACAACCATAGGCAATCCACCAATATCAGCTAGAACCTTTTTAGCAAATCTAGTAGATGCAAGTCGTGCAGGTATAATAATCATTGTTTTTTCCTTGTGCGAAGAACTCCCTCGCTTATTGGGTATAATTTCACAATTATACTAAAAAAAGGGTGTAGATGTTACTTTACCAACCCCAAGTTGGCTATTGCTACAATAGTGATTCTATATTTTTATATGATTTTATCAACTCCTTTAATCCAAAAGGCAGAGTTTTAGATGTTGGTGCTGGTTGTGGCGTTGTAGGACTTTTAGTTGCAAGAGATAATCCTAAGGTTATGCTTGAAGCCATAGAAAAACAAGATGCCTTTGTTGAGTATGCAACTATAAATGCAAGAGTAAATAAAATCGCCTACAAAATTCACCAAAAAGATTTTTTGAATTTTGAAGATAGTGAAAAATTCGACTATATTATCTCAAATCCTCCATTTTATAGTGATAATATCTCTGTAAGTAAAAATGAGATGTTATTTAATGCAAGGTATAATATCAATTTACCATTAAGAGCTTTTTTTAAAAAGGTCTCACAACTTTTAAAACCTAGATCTCATTTCATATTTTGTTATGATGCATCTCAGTTTGGACTTATTTGTGCTGAGTTAGAGCGTTTTAAACTAAAAGCAGAAAATGTCCGTTTTGTTCATCCAAAAATAAATAAGGGAGCTTCTTTAGTTATGATGCATGTTAGAAATGGTTCTTCATCTCTTATGAATATCCAAAAACCATTAGTTAGTTTTGAATTAGGTGAGTTTACACAAGAGGTAAAAGAGATTTATAAAAAAGCATCAACACAGAGCATAAAATGTCAACTTTAATGAAAAAAGATGGTTTTTCTTACGCTTTTGATTCATCAGCTTGCGATACTTGTGGTGGTAGATGTTGTACGGGCGAGAGCGGATATATCTATGTTGATAAGAGTGAAATAGAAGATATTAGTAACTTTTTAAATATGGATATTAAAGATTTTGTAAACGACTATCTATATAAACAAGGTTACAAATACTCCATAAAAGAGCTTAAAATAGGGGACTCTTATGAGTGCGTCTTTTATGATGGAATAACAAATGGATGTAAAATTTATGGAGCTCGCCCAATCCAATGTAGAACTTTTCCATTTTGGGATTATTTTAAGACAAGAGTAGATGAGTTACAACTTGAATGCCCTGGAATAATATTAGGAAGTGATGATGATTAAAATATTTTTATCTCTAGCTTTAGCATTGCTATTTAGTGGATGTTTTGTAAAGTTTGCAGATGCAGAAGTTAAGTCAAATGAGAAAGTTTTTGAAGAAGAAGATGCGTATATACTCTTTGCTCTAAGAGCTGAAGAGTTAAAACAACATGATGAAGCTTCAAGTATATTTAGTACATTATATGAGAAATCAAACAAAAAAGAGTATCTTTACGAATCTCTTCAAAATGATCTTTTAGCACAAAAATACGAGAAGGCTGTAAAAAGAGTAGATGCCGAAATAGGCGAGGAGTTAGAAGACTTTAAACTAATTAGAATAAAAATAATAGCTCTCATAGGTGATGGTAAACTACAAGAAGCTAGAGTGCTAGCAATAGCATTAGTTGAGAAATCAAAAGAAGTTGATGACTATATTTTAGTAAGTGAAATATATGTAAAACAAAAAAAATTCAACACTGCCCTGAAGTATCTAGAGAGTGCTTATACGAAAAATTACAATGAAAAAATTCTTGATAAAATGTCTATAATTTTGTATGTAAATCTACAAAGAAAAAAAGATGCAATAGCACAACTTGAAACTCATGCAAGAATGTATGGATGCTCTAAAGAAATCTGCACAAGACTAATAGGTTTTTACTCAAATGAAAACAATATTGATGGGCTATTGTCTGCATATCTTAGATTGTACGAACTAGAGAAAAATGAAGAAATAGCAAAAAAAATAGTGCAAATATATGCTTATAAAAAAGACTTTATAAAACTTATGAGCTTCCTACAAGATAGTGGAGTCGATAATGATTTACTGCTACAGGTATATATAAACTCTAAAAATTACTCTAAAGCAGCAGTCTTAGCAAAAAAACTTTATGAAGATAGAGGTGATTTAAACTATCTTGCACAGAGTGGGATTTTCGAATATGAAAGCCATAAAGATAAAAGTGACAAAGTTATGCAGGCATCGGTCATTGAAAAACTAAAAAAAGCTGTGGCAGTAGATAAAAAACCATTGTATCTAAACTATCTAGGGTATCTTTTAATTGATCATTCCATCAATATAAAAGAGGGGATGGCTTATGTGAGAGAGGCTTTAAAAATAGAACCAAATTCGGCTTATTATCTCGACTCACTTGCGTGGGGATACTATAAATTAGGTGACTGCGCAAAAGCTTATAAAATCATCTCCAAAGTACTCAAGCTAGAGGGCGGGGATGATATTGAAGTTGTAAAGCACTTAAAAACTATAAAAAAATGTAAAGATAAACAACAAAAGGAAAAAAAGAAGAGATGATTTTAGACGAGATTATTAAAAAAACCAAAGAAGACCTAGTAAAAAGAGAAAAAGAGTTTTCGCTTGATTGGTTAGGTCGCTCTCTTGCTTTTAATGCAAGAGCTCCTCGTGATGTTTTTCCATACTTAAGAGCAACAGAAGAAGATCCATATAGAATCATAGCAGAGGTTAAAAAAGCTTCTCCATCTAAGGGTGTGATTCGAGAAGATTTTGATCCACTCTCTATTGCTCAATCTTATGAGCGAGGTGGGGCTAGTGCTATCTCAGTACTAACAGAACCACACTTTTTTCAAGGTTCACTTGACTATTTAGGTGGTATTAGACGTTATGTTGGCATCCCTCTTTTAAGAAAAGATTTTATAGTCTCAAAATATCAAATTTTAGAAGCTATGGTCCATGGAGCTGACTTTATCTTGCTAATTGCCGCGGCTCTAAGTAAGGGTGAATTAAAAGAGCTTTTAGGATACACAAGGCACTTAGGTATGGAAGCTTTGGTTGAAGTCCATGATAAAGCTGATTTAGTAAAAGCTATCTATGCAGGAAGTGATATCATCGGAATAAACCACAGAAATCTGCAAACTTTCGAGATGAATATGAACCTCTCCTATGAGCTAATACCTATGATACCAAATGGTAAAATAATTGTTGCCGAGAGTGGCATCTATGAGCATGGACAGTTAGAGGATTTAAGTAAAGCTGGAGTAGATGCTTTTCTTGTAGGGGAATCTCTAATGCGCCAAGATGATGAAGAGGCAGCTCTAAAAAAACTAAAATTTGGTTAAGAAGTACAACACTTAGTTACGCTCAGAGACTATGAAATAACTTGGAAGTGAGGCTTCAGCCTCGCCTATTTTGTGGGACTTATCGTGGAGGATGCTATGGTTAGCATTACTAAAAGTTTCACTTTTGGAAGAAAACCATAGCCGTTTCACGCTCATAGAAGAGTTGAAACAAGGCTTGGCGAAGTTTAGCGGACTAGCCCAATAGACTCTTTACACACTCATTTATTCTTTTTCCATCAGCTTTAGCGCTTAACTCTTTTGAAGCTGCTCCCATGACCTTGCCCATATCTTTAATAGTTGAAGCTCCAACTTTAGAGATAATGTCTTTTAGTGCAGACTCTAGTTCACTATCACTTAACTGAGTCGGAAGGTAAGGCATATAAATAGCAATCTCATCAAGTTCAATTTGCATCAAATCTTCACGAGCAGCATCTTTGTACTGAGTTGCTGAGTCATTTCTTCGTTTGATTTGAGATTGGATTATTTTGACAATATCATCATTGTTTAACTCTTTTCTCTCATCTACTTCTATCTGCTTAAAAGCACTCATCAAAAGACGCAGCGCATCTCTCTTTTTTGTATCTTTTGCTTTCATAGCCTCTTTTAACTCTTGGCTTATTTTTTCTCTAAGATTCATGCTTATCCTTGGAACTATATTTGCTAGTATTATAGCAAAATACACTAGCCAAAAGAGATTACTATGAAAAAACTATTTTTAATATTTATGACGCCTGTTTATGCTATACTTTTTTTAACTGGCTGTACGGCAAATCTTACAGAGCCAGAGATAGATTTTGCTCCACCAGCTTATGTAGAGCAGATGCCAGCAAAAGAAGATAAGCAAGACTATGTATCAACAGGAAGCATATTTGGTCAAGGTGACAACCCTCTTTTTTCAGACCACAAAGCTATGCATGTTAATGATATAGTAAGAGTTGTTATATCTGAAAACGCAAAGAGTTCATCAAATGCAGCTAAAGATCTTAGTAAAGAAGATAGCTCAAATTTAGGTGGTGGTACATTTGTAGCAGATGGAGGAAATTCAGCTATGACTTCATATGCAAACAAGCTAAATGGACTAACAAATATGGGCTTTACTGGAACTTCAGGCAGTAACTTTGCAGGAAGTGGAAGTGCAACAAAAAATGCTTCTTTTACAACTACTGTTACAGCTAGGATAGTAAAAGTTATGCAAAATGGAAACTACTTTATCTCTGGAAAAAGAGAGATTTTAGTTGATGATCAAAAGCAGATTATACAGATAAGCGGTGTTATCCGCCCATATGATATAGATCAACACAACAAAATAGACTCAGCTCAAATGAGTGAAGCTAAGATTCTTTACCAGACTCAAGGAGACATAGATCGTGCAACAAAACAGGGATGGGGAACCAAAATCATTCAAGCAGCTTGGCCATTTTAATCTATTAGCATCTTTTTTTATACTCACATTACCTCTTTTAGGGGCGGGGAGCTTTGAAGATTTTAAAAGAACTCAAGCTGAATCTTTTTCGAAGTATAAAGATGAAAGAGACAATGCTTTTAATAAACATTTAAAAACACAGTGGGAAGCTTATAATGTTTATAAAGGCACACCTCTTTATGAAAAACCAAAGCCAAAATCAGTTCCTGATGCAATATTGACAAGGCCAAAGAGCGTTGGTCCAAAGGTCAATATTGAAATAAAAGATGTAAAATCACATATAGTTAAACATCCACAAGATTTCGTTATCTATAAAGAGGAAGAAAAAAAACAAGATAAACAAGAACCTCAAATAATTATAAAAGAAAAAGAAGTAGAACTTGTTCTACCAAAAGAAGAGATTACAAAACCAGAAGAACAAGAGATAGTTAAAAAAGATATTAATTTTGATTTTTTTGGGACTACTCTTGCTTTTGATATTGAAAAAGAGATAAAAAATGCTAGATTTTACCCGCAAAATAAAGATGGGATATTAAGCTTTTTCAATAATTGTGCATCTAGTGATTATGATAGTTTAGTTAAAGAGATAAAGCAAGTCTCTGATGGGATGAACCTAAATGATTGGGGAATTTACTTATTGGTTAGTGAGATTTCAAAACAAGTTCACACAAATAAAGATGATGCAAATCTACTCAGTTGGTTTATATTTAACAAGCTAGGATACGCAGTTAAAGTAGGGCTAGCAAACAACCATATAGTACTTATGCACTACTCTAAAAAAATCATATATGCTACTCCAAACTATAGTTTTGACAATAAAAAATACTATGTCGTTTCAAACTATGCTAAGGGAAGCGTGGGAAGGCTCTACTCATATAAACAAGACTATCCAGATGCTACTAAACCTCTTGATTTAGCGTTAAATAACCTGCCAAATTTTAATGAAAACTTGAAGTCTAAAACTCTAAGTTTTGAAAAATTCTCTAAAAACTATACTCTCTCATTTGAGTACAATCAAAACCTAATTGACTTTATGGCGACATATCCTCAAGCTGATTATGAGACTTTTTTTAACGCTCCTTTAGATGAGATAACTTATGCATCTATTGCAAAAGATATAAAGAAGTATGTAGATGGAATGAGTGCTAGTGATGCTATGAACTTTGTGCTTCATATGGTGCAAAAATCGTTTATATATGAGACAGATGAGGAGCAATTTTCAAGAGAAAAAGTTATGTTTGCAGCTGAGACACTTTTCTATGACAAGTCTGATTGTGAAGATAGAGCTACGCTCTACTCATACCTTGTAAAAGAGCTTTTTGGAGTGAGTGTTTTAGGTATAAAGTACAAAGATCATATGGCTACAGCTCTCTATGTTCCAATGACTGGAGATAGCATAAAGGCTAATAACAAAAAGTATATAGTGGCAGATCCAACATATATAAACTCAAACATTGGTCAAAGTATGCCAAAGTATAAGTCTATAAATCCTGAGAGTTTTGTAGTTGTAAAGAGAGACTAGAAGAGTCTCCTTAGTAGTTGTAAGCTACCTTGTAAGTTGGATCGTCTTCTTCATACGTGCAGTATGGTCCAGCTTTTTTAAGGATTGCTTTGCAGTCATCTGAGAGATGTCTAAGAAGTAGATGCTTACCTGCATCTTCATACTTTTTAGTAATGGCATCTATAGCCTCAACCCCAGAGCTATCCATAACTCTAGCACCCCTAAAACTAATAACTACTTTTAATGGGTCATTTGCTATATCAAAATTATCTGCAAAAGTTGAAGCTGAGCCAAAAAACAGTGGACCTTCTAGCTCATAAATTCTAGTTCCATCTTCCTCTGTTGAGATTTTTGCAGAGATTTTTGCATGCTTCCAAGCAAATGCAAGTGCAGAGATGATAACTCCTGCAATAACAGCAACTGCCAAATCTTCAAAAACAGTAATAACAGTAACCGTAACCATTACAAAAGCATCAGTTTTAGGTATCTTACTTAGTCTTGAAAAGCTTGACCACTCAAAAGTGCCGATACTCACCATAAACATAATCCCAACTAAAACAGCAACAGGTATAGCATTTAAAACACTGCTCATTGAGACTACGAGGATTATAAGTCCAAGGGCTGCAACAAAAGAGGAGAGTCTTCCAATACCGCCAGAAGTGTAGTTGATGATGCTTTGACCTATCATCGCACAGCCAGCCATACCACCGAAAAAACCACAAGTTATATTGCCAGTTCCCTGAGCTATACACTCTTTGTTTGCAGAACCTCTAGTGTTACTCAGCTCATCTAAAACCGAGAGAGTTAGTAGTGACTCAATGATGCCAACAAGAGCAACAATAACAGCATAAGGAAGTACAAAGATGATGGCATCTAGGCTTAAAATATTTTGTGGAATAACAAAACTTGGAAGCTCTCCTGCAAACTCGCTCATATCTGCTAAGCCGCTTAGTAGCAGTGTTGGAATATTTGCAAAATAGACTAATAAAGTTATAGTGATGATGGCTACTAAACCAGCTGGAACTGTTTTTGTAAACTTTGGAAGTGCATACATTATAAACATAGTTATCGCCACTATTACATACATCATATAGCCCTGAGATTCAAAAAACTTAAACTGTGAAGTTGCTATAACTATGGCTAAACCATTTACAAAACCATGGATAGCTGGAGTTGGAACAAGGCGGATAAACTTACCAAGCTTTAGCATTCCAATGCTCACTTGTATAAGTCCTGCAACAACAGTAGCTAGAAGTATATAGTGAAGAATTCCCATGGCAACTGCTTCTTTATCAAGGCCACTAGCTACTAGTAAATCACTTGCTTCTAAGCCTAAACCTACAAAAACTACAGCTACAGCACCAGTTGCACCTGAAATCATCCCAGGTTTTCCACCGATAAGTGAAGTGATAAGTCCTAGTATAAAAGCAGTATAAAGCCCAACAATCGGGCTAACTCCAGCTATAAAACTAAATGCTATGGCTTCTGGGACTAATGCTACGGCTACGACTAAACCAGACAGGATGTCATTTTTGATATTTGCTGATGTGTATTTTTTTAAATCAAACAATTTTTAGATACCTTTTAGTGGGTTTTAAAATTTCGCGGATTATAACTAAAGGAAAATGAGCTTTTGCTTGAATTTAGCATAAAGATAATAAGCCATGATTTTATTAAATGTGATACAATTAAGTTAAAAATAATGGAGTGCAAAAGAATGGAAAATTTTAATGATATAGTAGTAGGATTGGATATTTCTAACAACGCAAAAGAAGTTTTAAATAGAGCTTTTTTAGTAGCAAAAAGAAATGATTCAGAAGTTACCATAGTTCATGCTATAGATGCTGGTTTTTTTGGTAAATTTATAAAAGACATAAAGATTGAAAAACTAAAAATTAGCGCTTTAAAAGCTATAGAAAAAGAGTTAGAAGGTGTTAATACTCAAGGCTTAAATTACTCTATAAAAGTAGAAAAAACCAAACCATCAATTTTCGTTATGGATATAGCAAAAGAAAAAGATGCTTGTATGATTATCATAGGTGCTAATGAGAAAAAAGACTTTACAACTACAATACTAGGCTCTACTGCACACAATATCGCACAAAAAAGTAATCTTCCACTTCTTATAGTAAAATCTAACTCAGGTGAAGCGTACAAAAATATTGTAGCTTTTACAGACCTGTCAGAAGTGTCAAAAAAAAGTTTACTCTTCTCTGAAGAATTTTTCCATCAGGAAAGTATCAAGTGTGTATATGCTTATAAAAAAATGAGTGAAATAGCTTTTAGATATAACGATGATTATGAAAATAGGGATGAGATAGAACAAGAGATACAAGCGCATGAACAAGAAAAATTTGATAAGTTTGTAAAAGAGAATAACATAAAAGAAGCAGAACTTATAGAAGATAGAGTTGGAATTACCAACGCACTTACTAGCTACATAGCTAAAAATGCTAATGACCTAGTAGTATTAGGCTCAAATGGTGTAAACAATGCAGGCTCATTTCTTTATGGCTCAACTGCATCAAGTTTGATGCAAAGCCTAAGATGTGATGTTTTAGTATATATCCCTAAAAAATAATTCTCTTAAGATTTAAGAGAATTTAGTTGTTCTACTACTTTAGCTTGTTTAGTAGTAGCATCACTTAGTGCTTCACGGTTTTTATCTAAAACATCTTGTGGAGCATTTGAGACAAATCTTTCATTGTTTAACATAGAGCTTATTTTATCTATCTCTTTTTGAAGCTTTTCATCTTGCTTTGTAAGTTTAGAGATGATTGGAGTTAGGTCTATACTTCCTGTAGGGATAAAAGTCTCACAACTATCAGCTATATCACTTACAGCATCTTCAATTTTTTCATCGCAAAACTCAACTTCATCAACCTTTGCAAGTCTTGCTATGAAAGGCAACATCATCTCTTTATCTTTATCTGAAATGCCATCGATTTTCACATAAGCTTTTGCAATCTTCTGGTTTGCCAAATCAACAAGAACTTTCGCTCTTCTTATAGAGACTATAGCATCCATAATAATCTCAAATTTTTTCTCTTCTTTTCTCTGTTTAGTCTTAGTAGGATACGAGGATATCATGATAGACTCGGAACTCTCTAAAGAAGTTCCTGAGAGTTCATGGTAGAGATGTTCTGTGATAAAAGGCATAAAAGGATGCAGAAGTTTCATAGACTCTTTAAAGATAGCACCAAGCTCTACTATAGAACCCTTGTCAGCCTTACTAAGCTCTATTCCCCAGTCACAAAATTCATTCCATAGAAATCTATACATAACACTAGCTGCATCATTAAACTTATATTCATCAAGCGCTGCTCTTACCTCTTTTGTAGCAAGATTTAGTCTTGACATTATGTAGCGACCAAGATTAGTCTCAACACAAAAGCCTTTCATATCAGGAAATGTATCTACATTCATTTGAAGATATTTTGTAGCGTTATAGAGTTTGTTTGTAAAGTTACGATTTAGCTCTAGTTTTTCTTCGCTCATCCTAATATCACGACCTTGAGCGGCTGAGATAGCAAGAGTAAATCTTAAGACATCGGCAGAGTATTTCTCTATTGTGTCAAGAGGGTCTATCACATTGCCTCTTGATTTACTCATCTTGTTACCATGTTCATCACGAACTAGAGCGTGAAGATAGATGTGCTTAAACGGAAGTTCTTTGTTAAAATTCTCACCCATCATCATCATTCTAG
>Ga0265293_10001176_pt1 | contig 58612 bp, 76 predicted proteins | sample Munlanlewell138R_FD_192505 | JGI IMG/M metagenome (GOLD analysis project Ga0265293, IMG submission 192505) | Leachate microbial communities from a municipal landfill in Southern Ontario, Canada - Leachate well 138R | ecosystem: Engineered > Solid waste > Landfill > Unclassified | place: Canada...
ATGGGAAGAATAAAATGAAAATTCGGATCTTAAAGAAAAGTAAAGATAATTTAAATGTTTATACAGTAAAAAATAGTAATATCTCTTATGAAGAATTAGAAGAGTTATTAAATACTTATGACAAAGTAATAATGCCTCTTTTTTTACTGGGGTGACAGAGGTGTTCATTCCTTGCCTGAGAACTTTGGGAATTTAGAAGTAGAGAGCCATTTATATTTAGGGGACAATCAACTTGCCTCTTTGCCAGAAAGTTTTGGTAATTTAGAAGTGGGGCACAGTTTGGATTTATCTTTCAACGAACTCACTTCTTTGCCTGAAAGTTTTCGTAATTTAAAAGTGGGGAGAAAATTATGGTTACAAAGCAACCCTTGGATAATAAACGCTGACTTCGTTAATTTTTGCGAAAAATATGAAGGGGAATTAGTTTTGGGTAAAAAATTAGAAAAGGATATAACAACATTTTTAAAACGACAAAAGAAATTAGAGGAATGGGAAGAACCAAGTACAGATAAACATCGCCTCGGTGGATCTTTATCAGACTATAAAGAAGACATTGACAGTAGTATAAATGACGCGGTTAAGACCAATTCTTTTACGCCATATACAGCGGGTTATATTCTTGAAGACGGCTCATTATTGGTTATGGATGAATATCACGGTGAAGTAAAGTTAAGAGAGTTTTATCCTGAGTACTCAAATACACACCCGGAGGAGGACACGTGCGTTAGATTATATGGCAGACCCAATGAAGCGCAGTATAAAAGATTAGAAGAGATTATTGATTACTACTTGGATCATGAGAGCTATTGTAAAGTAGAGGTTTGGGACAAGCCCCTCGGCACATATAGTTTCTATGAGGTATACAGTTTATATGAAGGTGCTTGTAAATATACTACATGGGATGAAAAGATAGGAAATTGGACAGGCTATAAGTTAGTTCAGATTATTAAAAATTATTTTGCGTTTGGGGCGAAATAAAAACATTTAGTAAAAGAAACAACTATATTGCTTGACCTTTGACAAGTTTCATTGTATAATTAGTATATAGAATAAAAGGAGGAGGTCATTCAACATGAACCACAAACAAAAACACAAAGTTGGTTTAGCTATTGAAGCAGTCATCAACATCATGAACAGCGAGAAAGACGCTGGATTAGCAACCGGGGAGATTGCTCGAACACTTCCAACGGGCGTAGTACACACCGAATTTGAAGAAGAAAAGTTAGAGTTATTACTAAAATTACTTTATGTGATCAACGATAACGAATTGTTCTCAGAACAACAACGTTGGAACGAGATTCTCGATGATGTTATTAGTCAAGACTATGACAGATATAGTCAATATCTCACCGAAGATTTCTTGTACAGCTTCTAACAAGATCTAAACGCGTTGGAAGTAAATTGAGAAGTGGCCAGATGCGTCAACCCCCACTCAATTTACTTCTAACTTCTTAAGAAAGGCAGCCAAATAATTCAGGAAAGGAAAGTAATTTTATGTTAGTCAGCGTCTATGATTTTTTAAAGAACCTAAAAGAGTCCGTACCCCAACATGTGTGGATCGAGCTAAATGAGGGGAACGAGACCATCGGTGAATTTTATATTAATGAAGAAATAAGTGAAGGTTGGAAAGAATATGAACTGATGGAGATAAGACGCATGCGTCTACGAGGTGTCCCGGTTTATATGCTTGAGGTTAAAAAAGAGGATAAAAATGATGGGAAAAAAGAAAGAATATAGAGCATACAAAAAACTCGTGCGACGTTTTCGCCGCCGACTTAAAAAGCTCGCAGCAAAAACAAACCCCTACAGTTTTGAATATGCGACCGAATGGTTATTTGAATTTTTATTATTTATGGAAGAATATTATTCCGCAGGTAACAATGTTCACGGAATAGAGCGCGGAGACTATGACCGGTTGGTTGGTATAAGAAAAGCAATTAGTTATTATAATGACTGGTACAACAACGATCACGAGGATGCGAAAATTGCAGAGATAATAGCAAGAATTGCTCGTGACAATTTTTGGAAAACTATTGCAAAAGAAAGTGACTACTGGTGGGATTAATAAAGAAAATAATAATTTTATCAACAAAGATAGAAACTTCTTTATAAATAGATTATAATATAAGAGACAAGAGGATCTAGACAAGCGGCGAATTATAAGGATAACATATAAAACGGACCTTTAGCTCAAAGGTAGAGCACCCCGCTCATAACGGGTCGGTTACAGGTTCAACCCCTGTAGGGTCCACCAAAAAAAAAAGGAGAAATGTATGAGTAGTTCTAAAAGACAAGAAATGATAGAAGACGTGAGAGAACATGGGCCAGAAGCAATAATTCGGTTGTATATTCATGACTTAGACGCCGAAGACTTATTTAGAGCATTCGCTATTGCCACTACGCAACAGCTAAGCGATGATGATTATGAAGCACTTATTGAAGAAATAGTGGATATTTTCGACGACGAAGACGAAGAGGAGTTACTCGGCTTAGATCATGCTGCTGATATAAAAGGATGCGACAGTCATTATACGGAGTTCGATGAAGTAATTGCTGACGTACACCGTCACGTCGAGGAGCGTGACGATTCAGGTCATCCACACGTCGATGATATTATTATTGAAGCGTTAGAAATGTATCCAGCGTTTGAAGATAAGAAGCATTTATTAGAGATGAATGGTGGCGAACGCGAATGGCGTAATTTCCGCTTAGAAGTCAAAAAGGCGCTGCGGCGTTTAAAATTACCATATACGGATGAACGCGACGAGCAAGTGAAGTTTGAAGATTAAAAAGCGAGCGACAATCACAAAGATGATTATTATATTTTAGCCAATCACGGATACCGTGCCGTTAGTTATGAGCAGGCGCTCAAACACGGTGAAACATACGGCCTCGCTCAAGTATTCCGTGTCAATAAAAAAGAGTTTAATTCATTAGTTAGACAAGGTAAAGCTGCATTTGTACGAAATCCGAACGAATGGGCGTTTAACCGATTACACCGGGAGCGCAAAACAAAAGCAATGGATTCGAAGTTAGATGACGCGATGAGCATCGGCGCACAACTTGCACAAGCCGTGTTGCCATCAGCAGAAGCTGGTTCAATCCTTGTAGGATCCACCAAAAAAAAAAGGAGAAATGTATGAGTAGTTCTAAAAGACGAGAAATGATAGAAGACGTGAGAGAATATGGCCCTGAGGTTATAATTCGGGAACATATTCACGACTTTGATGCCGGGGATTTATTTAGAGCATTCGTGATTGCCACTACACAACGGTTAAGCGATGATGATTATGAAGCACTTATTGAAGAAATAGTGGCCATTTTCGACGACGAAGACGAAGACGAAGGATTTGAGGAATAATTGTGGCACAAGAACGACGCATCATCAACACTGGAGTAAGCGATTCGTATTACGGGATTTTTGAAGCTGTCTTGGGCCAAATGTCGGATGGTATTTGGGAAAACTCTCGAGCCATGGAGCGATATTGGAAAGATGTCGATTTAAAAAAAGAAGGGGGTAAAGTTATTATAATTCTTCCTCCGACTTATAGATATGGTAATCCGTATAGTGACATGGAAGAGGATAAAATAAAAAGGTATTTTGCCCAAAAGATCAAACAAATAATCAAAGAAGAGATAAATGACGATGCTTTTCGAGACAAATCTTTAGGCTCTTTGGGGTGGTCACGTGCTAGTAACAGCTGGTCTGAATATATAGATGCACCTGTTAAAGATGCTTATAAAGTTTATGATATTTTGATGGGGCGTGACCGCACCGGCGACGAAAAAGTTTTATTAGACGCGCCTGAAATACATGATGAACTCAATCCAAAACTGTGGAAAAATGAACAATTAAAAGAAACCGTTATAAAACGGATAGCCAAAGTGGTAGACGCCTTTTATGACGAATTATATGATCTCGGCCTTGAAATTGAAGAATTGGATGTTGTTTTGTTAGGTTCAAATACAGCATATAATTATTACGAGGAAGGCAGCGACTTAGATATTCATATTATATTAAAAGGTAGCGAGCGAGACGCTGAACGAAAGTTACAAGAGGTTTTGTTTCAAGTCCTTGCGCGTAATTTTAATTTAAAATATAAAGTGGCTTTTTACGGTATACCTGTTGAGTTATATGTTGAATTAGATGAGTTTAACAAAAATGTTACCAGCGCATATAGTTTATATGATGGTTGGCTTCTTAAACCCAAACGCGTCACAAAAGAGGAATATGAAGAAAAATCTTTCGAGGACGAATTCAAAAAGTGGGAAAAGCGTTATAAAAGCGCTATTAAAGGCGATTTAAAAGAGATTTTAACCTTAATTGATGAAATATATGATTTGCGTAAGAAATCTCTTAAAAAGAGCGAATATGAAATTGGTAATCTCATCTTTAAGGAATTCCGCAAGTTGGGATATTTGGATGAGTTAAAAAATAAACAAAATGAATTGAAAGGAAAAAAAATATCATTATGGACGAAAAAAACAAATTAAACGCTGATTTTCTTAAAAAAGTCCACCGGCGGTCTCGTCATCAAGAACGGGTCGACGAAATCGGAAAACTGATTGCAGGGTACGTGCCCCGAGTAGAAAAAGTGTATTTAGATGAAGTAGGAAACTATACGTTTGTGGTAGTTGAATTTAAAGGAGGGGCGATTTCAGTAAGAAACGTGACCGCCAATTCATTCGTGGCAATTTTAGAAGAATTGGTAAAATTATTAAATGGTGGCTATTACCGCGAAGTGGAATATTATTTAGAAATGAAAAAGCACTACGGGGACGAAGATGAACCAAAAGCGCTCAAAGACATCCAATTCCGCCTGCGTGATTTAAAAGGAGAAAGCGGATACGCAATAGTAGTAACGAGTTATTTTAACAGCTACGGCAGAAACGCGTTTGTGAATAACGTAATAGCGGATTTAGAAGAGGCTCGTTATGTTCATCGATCACTGGAGCGTGCCGACCGCATTAGCTACACAATAATAGATCTCGAAACATTTGCTCCGATCTTTTAATAGATAGTAGAACGCCCGCCTCAGCAATAAACCGCAAGGGCGGGCGAGATACTAATTACCGAATATAGAATATTGAAAAACTTAACAAGAGCAAAATTACTTTATTAAATACTAAAGAGTAATTTTGTTTGAAATAGATTGCTCGATATTTTTAGTTAACACAAGAAAGGATTTGCAATGATTAAAATAAAATTCAAATTATTAGATAAACTAGCGGCACCAAAAGTGGGAGTCTATTTTGTTATAGTGAGCGGTACTTCGGAAAATCCAAAGTTTGAGATATTGGAACATTCTTCGTATTCGGACATGGTTAAAACTCGTTCCGAAACAATGATTGAACCTTATATATTCCATGCGCACGCGGCACCAGGATTAGGATTAAAAGGTGATCCCACTTCTTATATAAGAGGGCGTGTAATGTTGGTAAAGAATGAACATGAGCGGCAATTTAATACAGCACTTATTACTTTAAGTTCGTTGTTTTTTGATTTGTTTGAGGAGAAACATGTAAAAGAGATAATGAGTAAAATTATTGATCGCTTCGCTTTATATAGATTAAAAATTCAAGTAATGAAAGACGGTAATATCTATGTACCAGGCGCAGGATTAAATGAATTTGCTTCGGCCGATATTGCTTGGGCAAACGAAAACATTAATGGCTTTGATATTACAGATAAATAATTTTTTATTTACCTAAAAACTTGACTTTTGATCAAGAACATAGTATAATATAAATATAAGATATAAGAGAGGTAAATGTTATGAAACGCGAAGTTTATTATATTAAGAGAGATAATTTGGTTGTTGTTGAATTAGAAGTCGGGAAAGGATTGCCTCGCAAAGAGGTATTGCATTATAATACTGATACCGATCAATTAATTATTTCAGAAGCGTCGGAATATTTCCACATATGGCGGCACGATAAGTCGCTTCATTTATTGCTACAGGCGTTCGCCGATCGCGGTTGGATTAAACCCAAACATAAAGTAAAGAAGCAGAAAGAAAAGCATATCATTGAGTGGTCGATGAGTGTTGAAAACTTTTATAAAAAATTCGATGATAAATTAATTGAACTTATTACGAGTGAGCCGTCAGTTAATTCCGAGGGCGTTGTTGTTTTATCCTACAGCGAAACGGTTAATAATTTAGAAAACAAAACCGCGAGCCAAATTATGAGCCCCTCCCTAAAAACCTCGATCCGTGTGCTCGTAGGATCCGAAGAAAAAGAATTGGACGATTTTATTAATAATTACATAATTTTCAAAAAAGTAGAAACACGGGATGAAAAAATAAGTCCGTTATTAGAATTAACCAATAATGAAACGAACACTTCATTCAAACGCGCGATCAGTCAAGCGCGCAAGGCGCTAAGGTAAAGGGGGAGAGACACGATGGAAAAATTAAAAATGTGGAATTGGTTAGTAGATATGGGAATAGCGACGCAAGAAGAACTGGAACGCCTGGTCGACACAAGTGGTTACAGTTTAGAAAAGATGAACAATTTACTCTATGTTCGCACGGGTTACCACAGCCGTGAAGAAATGGACGAGAAAAAACAATTAGCAGGAATCATAAATGCAGATGAAATCATCGAGGCAGTCAGGGAGATTGCCTTGATTGTGGACAAAAAATTAAATTGGGGCGATGATGAAAAATAAAAAAATTATAGAAAGAGGTTCTTAAAATGACTGAAGAATTAAACATTAATGAACTATTAGCAGAACTCGCAGTCTATCGGTGGCGAGATAAAAAAGCAGTTATCTTAAAAGAATTAGACCTTAAATATGAAGCAAACCGCCCATTTACATTGATTGAAGTACTAAACATCAGCAAAGGAGCCGATGACTTAATAAACATCAGCAAAGAAAGTGATGACTTACTAAGTAAAGGTTATACGTTTGATGAAATCCTCAGAGCAATCAGAGAATGGGTTCAAGAACGCTTGGATGAAATCGAAAAGGAAAAGGAGGACAGAAAATGAGTAATCAAAGAAGATGTATTGTCTGTTTAAAAGAACATAATGAAGAATATGATAGATATTTTTGCTCTGAAAAGTGTAGCAAACGGTGGGAAAAAGTGCAATCCTGGTTAATCAACCAAACATTTAATTCCGACGATGGGGCTATTTGTCCGCTTTGTGAACATGAACACGATGCTGGTGATTTTACTGAATTATATGATGAAAACATCGATGAATTTGAATGTGATAATTGCGGAAAGAAATTCAAAGTATCACCCAGTTTAAGTTGGTCATGGGAAACAACCCCAATGGAAGAAGACTACCCGGAATTAGAGGAAGATGAAATTAAAAAGGAAAAGGAGAATAAATTATGAATAAAGGGTTAGAAGCATTAGAAATATTAAATGATACGGCTCGTTTTGGAGAAGGTTATGGAAACATTGACAAACAAGCCTATTTAATTTTGAAAGAAGCCCTCGAACGCAACGAACCTATGAAACCGATTTACGAAAAAGATGGCACTCGTTCGTGTCCTTGTTGTAAGGGGAATTGGTTGACACCTAATTTCAAGTTTTGCAGTGATTGTGGACAAAAGTTAGATTGGGACGATGAGAGATGAAACCATACGAACTATCAGTTCTAATCAATGGCGAATTGGCATTTACTACTTCAGCATCCCGAGTATCAAAAGTTCGTAAAAGAAAGTGTAAAGGAGAAAGAAAATGACATTTAAAAAATTAAAAGAGTTAATTAACGAAGTAAAAAAAGAACTTCTGATTATAGATGGAGTAAATAGAAGATATATTTCGGCTTGGGAAGATGGGTATTATGATGGAGCATCTGCGGCTTATAGAAATATATTAATTGGTCTTGAAGAAATAGTAAAAGACGAAATGAATGAGAAATAATATGAGTAAAACGGATTTATTTATTAGCGAGTTGTTGTCTAATTACGAAACAAGAGAAATTAGTGAGACCCATTATCGAGCCCTACTTGCAAAGAACGAGGGTTATACTCAACAATATATTAAGGATTTAGATATTTACCATAATGTATCGAGTCAACCGTTTCCCTTATTCAAAGTTATAGTTTTGATTGATCATCGCATAAGCACTAACTATGATGGTGGGTATAACGACTATCTGGAAATTGTTTTCAAACATAAAGGAAAATATTACTACTGCGATTTAAGCGAAGACATATAGAAAGGAAAATAAATAAATTATGAATAAAGAATTAGAAGCTCTACAAAAACTGCGTGATTTAGTCGAATACTTGACTAGAATTGATTATGCACCAACTGATTTAAGAAATGAAGTCAAAGAATTGCTTATCAAAAGTTATAAAGATAGTAATGGTTATTTCTCACAGATTGAAGAAGCACTTAAACGTAATGAACCGATGAAAGTTGACTTAGAAACTATCGTATCTCTTAGTTTTGGCGATTTTTATAACTGCCCCAAATGTGGGGAAGCGGTTATAGGAACATATTATAACTATTGTTTCTATTGTGGACAAAAATTAAACTGGAGTGATGACAAATGACAAGTAAAGAAGCGTTGGAAAGATTAAAGTTTATAGCAGATAAAGAATTAAACATAGGCTTTAAAAGTTATGACGATTTACAAGAGTTTTGGAATTATAAAGAGCCTTTAAAAGTTATAGAAAAATTAGTAGAAAGAGATACACCTATGATGCCTGTATCTGAAAGTATTGAATTGATATGTCCTAAATGTAGAGAAGAGCAACATACAAATACTGTTAAGTTTTGTAGCGAATGTGGGCAAAGATTAGACTGGAGTGATGAGGAATGAATAGTTATACATTTGAATTAATTGAGAAGAACATTATTAAGGAGAAATAAAATGAGAGATATTAAGTTTAGGGCAAAAGTGAAACATAATGGTTTCCATTACTTTGCAGGCGAATGGATTATTGGACACTATCACAAAAATAAAAACGGAGAACATCTTATTTTTGATAATGAAGAAAACTATATTGCAAATATTGGTGATTTTACAGCATATGAAGATGTGGAAATTGATGAAAGCACACTTGGTCAATACACAGGACTAAAAGACAAAAATGGTGTTAAGATTTACGAAGGTGACTTAATCAAAGAATATTGGCAAAAAGAACCCAGTGTCGTTGTTTACTTTGTTGGCGCTTTTGGTTTCTTTGATGCATATAATAATTTTCATCACCTTTCGACTACAAATGAATTAGCATCTGTCGTCGGCAACATTCACGATAAAGGAGGAAAAAGAAAATGAGTAAATCAATTTATGAAGAAGCAACAGATAAAAACATTATTACGAAACAAGTAGTAATCAACACATCAACGTCAGCACATTTATTACCTATTACAGCGGATGAAAAAGTCATCGATGAGATACAACAAGCTCTCAACGAACTAGAACGCCTTAAAAAGCAAGAGAGGTTATTACAGTTGTATAGACGCTTAGTAAATCAAAATCTACAAGTTAATTTACACATTTTAGAAAAAATAAAGGAGTTAGAAAATGAAATCGACTTATGAACAAGTAGCAGAAATGTTAAAGAAAAATAAAGAAGTTGAATTATATAAATTTGTTTTTACAATGTCTGGTAAATTAGATTTTTATACAGATAAAGTTTATAAAGCCGAAGATGGCGAAAAAATAACAAGACAAGTAACCCTTGCAAGTGTTATGGGTGTAAAATACAGATTAGACAAAATCAAGTGTATTGGAACCGCGGTGGTCAGGGGGAAATCATTTTTAGTTAAAGAAGACTTAGATGACTATGATGAACCTGTCGAAACTTTATATTTTGGTGATATTAACGAATATTCATTTTCAATCACAGAAGCAATGAAAGAAATATCAAATGATAAATCTAAGTTATATTTTTTAGGAAAAGATGGAAGTTTACTTGGGCTTAGTAACGAGGCAAAAAATAAAGATGGCATTGAATTGCTTTTATCAAAAGGGTTGATTAGTAAGTTGGAAGATAAATAAAGGAGTTAGAAAATGAATAAATACCATGTTAAGTTTTCTCATATGGTTCAATTACCAATTAGCAACCAAACCAATATACCTATCAAAATTATAGATGTAGATGATATATATCAAGTAGAACCTAATGTTAATATATTTACACTCATATATTCAAGGTTTAGTGTGATAGGCAGTATTACCGCTATAACGCTAAGTGATGAGTAATATCTATGATATATAAAGATTTAGAAAATAAAAATAAAAAGTTTGGGAGGACAAATAAATAGTTATATGGCAATTTTATCTTTTACAACAAAATATAGAGAAATATTTAAATTATTAGTGCTATTGGAAAAAAATAATATTCCTCATAGTTTTACTGTACGGGGCGACAGTAAGGGGTTTCAAATTAGAGTTTTACACGAAGAACAAAACATTATATCTGTAATTCAACACCGATACTCAGCAGGTGAGGAGAACGATTTATTAGAATTGATAGGCGGATCAAAGGCAAACGCCCGTGGCAATATTACCGCTAAAAAAGCGCTTGGTATAATTAGGCGCGAAATAAAACGATATAATGAATTGCTTGACCTTTAAGTAAGAATATGGTATAATATAAATGTAAAAGGAGTCTTATATGCGAGTAAAAGTAAATGAAGAAAACACCCTGTTAAATGTCGAAACCCGTCTAAGTAATTCGGAAAGTCTGCTTGTTGAATTAGAGGCGCCTTTGGCTGTTGTGATCACCCGTAGGGAAAATAAAAACTTATATGATCTCACAGAGTGTGTGGGACGCGACAAAGAAAATTATTATTATTTCTTTCAAGCAGCGTTACACGTGGGTCAAAACCACGGCCGAGGTTTTTTTATCGACAAACAATATTGCGCACTACATTTAAAAGGTAGTGCGGTTATGGACCCCAAAACAGCACCTGCCCAGTTGCAGGATTTACCGGTCTTTCCGCGCGATTTGTTGAAACAAAAAGAAGAAAACAAGGATGATCAACCCGATGATTTGGCACAGGAGTATTTATCGGAGTATACATTCAAGCGATATAATAATACTTTTTATTATTTTAATCCTGAATTGCAAAAATGGATTGAACTTAATATTAAAGACTATGATACGTTTAATATTATGTTATCGATGAAAACGAAAAAATATTCACAGCGATTTAAACGCGCAATTATGGACTCGCTCATCCCTTACTTGTATGATCCGAAATACGTCGAAGTAATTGAAGAATTAGACAGCAATTTATTATTATTCAAAAATAAACGCGTGCTTGATTTAAATACGATGACATCTCGACCCTTCAGTGCCGATGATTTTATATTTCACACTATTGATGCTAATTGGTATGATGATGATAGCAAAGAATATAAAAAACTTAAACCAAACGCGTTTCTCGAGGCACTTTTAAAAGGTGTGAGTGGGGTACGTAAAGACGACACAACCGATGTTTGGGCCCTTCAACGCTATGACGACTTATTATCCTATATTGGTTATACTTTAACGAACGAGCGGAAAGAGGCAAGTACGCTGATTATGTTCGGTACTGGGCGCAATGGTAAAACCACGTTAGCGCGATTGATATATGATTTAAAAGCAAGTTCATTCTCTATGGAATTACAAACCTTTTTAAACGATACTCATTATTCGGCCGGTTTTTATAACAAACGCATGTTGTTTTTCGACGAATTACAAAGTGGCGCGGTTGATGAGCGTTTTATCGGTAAATTCAAAGCCTTGACAGGTAACGACGTATTAAATATTCGCCCGATGCAAAAGGAACCTTACGACGTGAAAACAAACTTTGTTACTTATATTACGACGAATGCATTATCGTCGGAATTCTTTAAAGATAGGGCACTCACGCGCCGCATCAAAGTGTTAAATGCGACGAAACCGGCACCGGATTGGCCTGATACCCGAGCGGACTTCGGTGCAGGCGTGAGACAACAAGTAAACAAAGATTGGTTAGCGAATTATTGTATTCGTAAGTTTGCGAGCGAAGGTTTTGATATTAGTAAACTATTTATTTACGATATGAAAGACTGGGCCGTGCGCCACAACGCACCAATACGTGACTTATTGACAGCGTGGAAGAGCAGCGAATGGGCGGATTATCATGGCAACTTAAATAAGCCGCATGACGATCTGGTTCACCTATTAATGACCGCGAGCGGAGGAATTAAACAAATGGCGAGCGGGCGTTCTCTTGCTATTGAGCCTTCTACTCCGTATTTTGATGAACAAATGAACCTGTTTATGATAAACTTATTAAATCTCAAAAGTGCGCGCACCGAAGGAGGGTATGTTCGTTATGATGGTGACAGCCGCAAATTAAAAGCATCAGCCGCAATAGGGGATTATAAGTTAATTGGTATTGATCAGGATAAAAAATTACAAGATTTTATTTTAATATTTGAAAATGATGTTGAAAAATTGTACTGGCGTATAAATATGCGCCAAGAAATTAATATTAAATATGTTTTAGAAACCATTTTTGGTTGGAACGAGGCTGTTGATGGTAGCGACTGGTCCAAAACTCTTGTCGAACACATCACGAAGGGCACGCGTTTCAAGTTAGAAAATATTAATGGTAGCATCGTTATTTATAAACCTGTTCGAGACACAAGTCGGCGCATCGAAGGTTATCTTGATGTCGACGACAGCGAGATTGCTTATGAAGAGGTTTATAAACAAATTAAGAAGATTGCGCCGCAGTTGGTTAACGAACGCCGGGCAATATTGAATGCAAACACTGTTCTTCTGGATAATGATCATATTATGAAGTTATTAAAAATAATTAATGTTGATTATGCAATTTACGAAAGCAACCTTAACGAGGACGAGACAGAATAATGGGGCGAATGCGACTTATTTTTGTTAATTTTTTAGATCGATATTTTTACGATCTTGATCATCTTTTTAGGTATATGCAGGCTAATAACATAGGTTTTCGTGACGAAGGAATGTTTGCAGAGCTTGATTATACACGCGAGGAATTTACCAAAGTATTCAATAAGAGAAGAATACTTTTACCAAACAAAGAGAAACTAAAATGGGAAAAATTATCAAGAAAAGAAGCGAAACGATTAGCGATGTTAAGCCGTACCGATTGGGGTTATCAGCGGATGTCGCCGACGCTCCAGTTAAAGGACCCAGTATTTGATCAACTATTAAAACTCGGCGAAAATAGATATATTTGGTATTTGCCCGGCGCTAACTGGGGCTGGAATGTAATAGCTATTTTCAGCGAAATCGGAATGATTAAATGGTTAGATAGCAGTTGGAAATTAGATTATAGAATAAAATATGGGATTGATGGGGAGGCTCTTTGTGATAAATTGTATGATAAAGTTATTATGCGCAGCTCGCAAGGATTGCTATTTGCTTCGCTCGAAGTAAAATATAAGTAGTTTTTTCTTATTAAATATCCTATAATTAATTTAAGAGGTGAATATGACAAAATATAAACAACAAGCACAGACATTTGATGCAGTAGACAATTATTTACAAGAAAGAGATATTCATGGTTACACTGATCATATTTTATCTATCTTGGGTGGTAAACCAAATATCTGGGTTGAACGTATAATGAATGAGGCCGCTGACCGCGAACCGTCTTTGTATTTGGGTTGGGAAGAAAATTATATTTATGATATGTTAGTATTATTTTCGGAGTATGAAAATCTGGATTTAGAAGACGTAGACGAACTAGTAGATATTTATAAGCGGTCGCTGCGTGTTGAGGTCCCTAGCGATTATTATTTTTTAAATGTAGAAACAAACCCGGAGTTTATAAAAGAAATTAAAGAACGGTGGCCAGAAATCGTATTAAAAAATAATAAGGTCACCGGTGATAAGGAAACATTATTAGGTGTTCTCCGTTGGTTACAGTTGGTTGATGATGAAAATTATTACGGTGATGTATATGATACCGATGATAAATTAGAACGCGCATTTATTAAACAAATATAATTATTATTCTTGACATTTTATCAATTATATATTATAATTAATATATAAGATAAATATTAATTGTCTATCTTATAAAAGGCAATATACCGTTCACCACCAAAAGACACTTGCCGTAATTGTAATAAGAGTGGTCTTAAATTATGAGAACGAGTGTCCAAAAATTACTCCCGCGGAGCTTGGGTTGAATGAAGTTCAACCGCATGAACGCGGGATCCGCTCCCTCATCCGATGGAGCGGGTCTATCAACTATTCGGCATATTGTCGTAGATCGTCTGATAATTATCGCCCGCTACCAAAAGACACTTGCCGTAATTGTAATAAGAGTAGCCTTAAGTTACGAGAACGAGTGTCCTAAAAATCACCACACGTGTGAGGTTGGAAGCACCAACGGAGATGCGTGGTCAGCTCCATCATCCGCTGGAGCTGGTCTATCAACCATTCGATAATTATCAGACGACCAAATATTATTTGTTTTAAAAGAAAAGGGGAATGTTATGAGTTCTAAAAGATTTAAAGATTTACCAGAGTTTGTTAAAAAAGGCGAATTTTGTGTGACGTTACCTAACACGAAGTATCCGTATGATCCGTTTAAGCAACTAAGAATAAGTGCTTTGGATCCTTTTTATTCTTTTAAACACGTGAGTAATGTGATTGAAGAAAACCCTAGCTGGACTTTGGGTTTAAAAGTCGGGAGCGCAAACATATCGGCGATCGATATCGACAATTGTTTGACCGACGGGCATATAAGCATGCTGGCATTAAATATTATAAACGAGCTCGGGGCATATGCAGAACTTTCGCCGAGTATGACCGGTATAAGAATTTTATTTAAGACCGATACACCGTTTGATATCAAGCGATATTATGTAAAGAACAGTGCTTTGGGTATTGAATATTATGACGCCAAACATTGTTTAATAAGCGGCGCCCGCATGGTGCGCCTGACGGGGCACTTTTTGTATAAAGGTGAAGCGAAAGTTGACGCGTCAAACTTTTTAGAAAAATATATGAAACGCCCACGTTTAACCCAGGTCACAAGTGAACTCGATGATGTAGAATTTAACGAAAATCGTGCACGGGTTATAAGTTACTTAGTTAATGTATTGCCGGATTTTTATGAGTTTAATAGTCGCAATATTGATTATCTTTCGGAGTCGGAATGGGATTTATTGATATTAAATAAGATAGCCGAATATACTGATGCTTTCCAAGAAATCGAATATGCTTTTAAAAACAGTCGTTATTATTTGACGAAAGATAAAATGCACCTTAAAAAATGGAACAATCAGCGGTATGTTGCTGGTACTTGGTTAAGAGTTACAAGCAGTGAGCCTCATACACTTTTACAAGAGTGGGTGAAAGATATTCCTGAAACCTTAGAAGCAAAAGAACCATTAACAGCTGCGTTAGTTCGGGTTTTGGAAGAGATTGGTATTATAAAAACTTCGAATAAATCCGCAGTAGATAAAAATATTGAGACCGAAGAAATGATAAAAGCACTTATTTACGCAGCGGAAATTGGTATAACCGCGAGAGTGTGGCGTAACATGCGTGGGAAACTATAGATATTTATTTAAAAATGAATTATAATTAAATAATAAGGAGCAAAAATGAACTACGAACAATATATTCAAGAAATCGCAAAAATAGCAAAAATGGAACCATCCAATTTATTCGCTATGCCTATTGATGATTTTGCCAAAGTTTTGCAGGACAGTAATCAAGAATATATTACTGCTCGCCAATTACACTATAAAAAAGAAATCGAAGACTTGAAAGAAGAGGGTAGCGAAAAAAGCCTTGGCAAGATGCGGCGTTTACAAGACGCCTACGACAACGCGGCGATGATGATTGGTCGCAGCGACGCCTTTTCCTCTTTTGATTCTTATGATATAAACGGCATGCTCTATAACTGGTATTTATGGACAGCGCTGTACGTGAGTAGTTGGGTATTTGCACGTGCGATTGATCGACCAGCAACGGATATGATTCGTGCCGGTTGGAAAATTGTTCCGGAATTGAAAGAAGATAAATTAGAAATAAAAAATGAAACTGGAAAAATAGTTATCCAAAATATTCGTTTTGATCACTCGTTATTTAATACAAAAATGCGCGAAATGATTCAACCAATCATTCAAGCTTTGAAATGGTCACGTCTTTATGGTGGAGCAATTTGTTGCTTATTAACCGAAGAAGAAGATGTTACTGAATATGAAAAACCGTTAGAAAAATTAGAAAAAGGCAAACCCTTTCGCTTGCTGCCAGCTGACCGTTGGCAGCAAGTTTTTCCGTCAGCCAATATGGTAACGGACGTTAAAAGTATTGATTATAATACACCCGAGTATTATTCGGTGAGGACGGATGCAGGATCATTTCGTTTTCACCACACGCGTGTGCTGCGTTTCGCAAACGGCGCGGCCCCAGAATTAATCAGCCGTATGTTAATGGGTTGGGGTATTCCCGACGGGGTGAGACTCTTTAACGAAATAAACCGCGACGAAAAAATTAAAAATATGATCACAAGTGCGCTCGCTAAGAACTCATTAGAAATTATTAAAATGGGTGGTATGAAACAATACATGAGTGATCAATTAACCCCGGAGATGGAGGCAGAGCTCGATAATAAACTAGCGATGATTAATCGTTATCGTTCTTTTAACTCGCTACTGTTTCTTGATAAAGACGATGATTACTCACGTCACGAGGGCGGCCCGATCGGGACTTTATCACAACTAATGGACACAAACTCGCGCTTTGTAGCAGGTGCCATACCGATGCCGCAAGTGTTATTATACGGTGACCAGCAGACAGGATTGAGTGGTAATTCTTTTGACGATTTATTATTATATGAAGACCATTTGATGAGTTTGCGGCATGAGCGATTAGAGGGATCTATTATAAAAGCCTCAAAATGGATATGCGATTATTTGGGTTATGAAACAGAATCAATTAGAGTAATATTTAATTCTTCTTTACCGGTACCCGAAAGCAAAAAAGTTGAAAACACCAATGCTCATTTTGAGATGTGGAAAACAGCACTTGATATGGGTATTTATAAAAAATCAATGGTTTTAGAAGAAATAAGAAATAAGCGCGACGAGTTAGCAATTGGTGATTCTGTTACGGAAGAAATGGTTGAACAAATGCGTTTAGAAGAAGGTTTAGAAAAAGATTCTGAACCGGCTACTGAAGAAGAAAACGGCGAAGAGTTATTACCGCCGACAGAATAAAGAAAGGGGTAATAAAATGGAAACTATTAAAATTAGAGAGTTAATTATTAAAAAGGAAGAAGAAATAAAACGCCTCGAAAAATTATTAGAAAAATACGAAAAAGCGCTTTCGCCGCAGGCTTTTGAAGAGGTTATGAAACAACGAGATCTGCCTTATAATGAGCGCCGTTTAGATCGAAACGATTGGGCAATTGATGATTATATGCGCACCTATCTCAAGATAAAAGAAGCTCGTGAAACCCTTGCGCGGCATGAGCTACGGATGCAAAAAATTGCTAATTATAAAGCATTGCCAGAAATAAAAGTGCTGCGTGATTTTTTGAATGAGTGGGTAGAGCGCGTAACTGGCTTCGTTTTAGATACATATAAAAGTTACAAAGAAGCGTATCGCGAAATGGAAGGCTCATTAAAAGGTCTTTCTTATGATGAAAAACAAAAAGCGCGTCGTTTGTTTTATAAAACGTGGGACGGTAAGTTATCGCGACGTTGGGTTAGTCTCTTAACTTACGAACGCGCAATGAACTGGGAAACCAAAATAAGAGAAGTTTTAGAAAAAGAAGCAACCCGTAAATATGAAACGCTTGTTAATAAAGTGACAGACATTGTCGGAAATATTATTGACGTTGCCGCAATAAGAGTGGGTAGTAACGGCGAATTAAACGGTATTATTCACGGTGACAAAGGAACAGCAAAAGTGTTAACGATCGGGGCCGGAGGTTACAATATTCAAGTATTTCATTTTCGCACATTAATCAGCGAGGTAAAACAATGAAAATTAAACTAAACACTAATTTTGAACCTTATTTTATACCTGTTGATTTAAGCAGACGGACGCAATACAAAGGCCGCGACTATACTGCACGCCAGTTGCGAGCGTTCGTAGAACGTAACGCCCAACAGCAACAAGCACGGTCGAAATTCATTCGTGGTATAAATTACGATGGGATGGATCCCCACGATCCGCGGGACTTACATTTTAGCAGTGATTCACAAGATGGTTCACAACGCTATCAGTTAAAGTTACGCTTTTTTGATTTTGCCAATCTTGCACCGCGTAATAAAAAAGAAGTTATTAATTTATTGAACGAAACTGACGTTGGTATTTACTGCACTTGCCCGTCATTCCTCTACTGGGGCGCTGCGTATAAGGCCGACCAGATGGGTTATGGTATCGTTAGCGAGTCCCGTGCCCCACGCGATCCAAATAAGGCAAAAAAGGACGCTTTCTATGCTTGCAAGCATGCCCAGGCCGTTTTACGAGCGATGCCGTTTTGGTGGCCAAAAGTGCGGCGAGATTATATAAATTATTATCGAGAGCAATCCGAAAAAATAATGAAGCAGGAGCTGAGCACTACGGAAGATACGCTCGCCCGCGAGGAAATAATTAAAGAAAACAAAGAAGGGTGGAAATAATATATGCCAGATGAGTTTAGAAGTATTCATAGTACCGCAAGAGTTGCAACTTCTTATATAGGAAAATTAAAAAGCAAGTTAGAATCATGGGGTCGAAAAATGACCGAAGATTTAGGAAAAATGCGCGGTAAAGAAGCGGCTTCAGCTATTGAAGTTGATGAAAACCTTAAAAAATTCGAAAAATCAATTCCCAATTTAAAAGAATTGAAACAAAAAGCAGACAACGATAAAAGCGAAGAAAAAGAGGACTCCAATAACTATAGTATTATCATGGCTGAGTACAGTAAATGGTGGAAAGAACTATTTATTCCTTTTAGTAAAAAGTTTTTACCTTTGTTAAAAGAATTTAAAACTTTAGAAGAGATGGAGAAAGTTTTAAAAGACGCGCGACAAAAACTAAATATATTAATTAAAAAAGAAGCAGAACAAGAAAAAGAAGTAAAACAAGAAGATAGCTCATTTGCTTATTTAACCAATAAATTAAGCAAAGGTAATGACAAACCACGCTCGCGGTTTGTTATAAAAATTAAAAAAATAGCAGGAGGAAAACAGAATGGAACAAAAAACAACAACGATTAACGGTGTAAAAGTGCGGTTAAAACAGTTAAAAGCTCCCCAAGTAATGGCCTTTTTAACCGTTTACGGTAAAGGTTTAGAGAGCGATGATTTTGACGCCATATCAAAGAGTTATGAAGAATTATTTAGTTGGGTTGAAGCTGAAATAGGAGGGGTCTGGGTTGCTGCTTACGACAAGTTAAGCGGCACGAGCATTGTGGATGCCCTGGCTCCATCTTTCACAGATCCAGCAATTATTCCGCAGATTCTTAATTTGCTTGATTCTTTTTTACCGCGTTCCAGCGAATAAATAATATTTTTAATCAAATGAATGCGTTATCGTCGGCTGGAGCGCATGGCGAATTAAGAAACCAAAACATGTCCTATCATACTTTGTTTGAATTTTTGATTATTAATAAATATGAAACTTTAAAAAATCTTAAGGATTATGATATAGAAGATTTTTTGTACTTGGTAGAAATTGCAGCAGTCACCGAATTAGGAAAGTTACGGTCTCTATCAAAAATGAAACAATAATATGTTATAATAATATAAAGAGGAATTATGGCAAACAAAAAAATAGATCGTGATATTATTATAAAGCTTCCTGCCGCCGCCCTCGCGGCGCTACGCAAGGATATAGCAGAGACTGTCGTCAAAGGTATTGAGGACGGTTTTAAAAAATCAAAAAAAGCTAAAAGTAAAGACAAAAAAGTAGATATTGGGTCAGAAGAAAGACAAAAGTTAAAAAGCGAAGGTCTGTTAAAAGAAACGAGCGAAACGACTAAAAAATTAGCCGCGATGCGCGCCGGTTTTAAAAAACTAAGCGCAGTTATCGGAGTAGCAGTTCAAGCAATTGAAGCTTTCATGAAAATAATGGAACATGTTGAAACGCGCAGTTTAAGTGCAATTTCTCATAATAGTCTGTTTACCGACAAAAATACGATGGATATGATGCAGCGCACCGGTCAGTCCGCTAGCGAAAGCGCGGCGACGCAGCGAGCATTAGATACGTTGGGTATTAGTCTCAGCGATATTCAGAGTGGTAAAATTACGGCAAGCCAAATGGAAATGTTCCAGCAGCTACGAGAAGAGCATATCAATTCTATCGAACAAAGCAACCGAGCTTCTGAAGGAATGTTTTTAAAATGGCAAGAGTTTGCAGTAAAATTATCAACGATGCGTGATATGCTCGGTGACAAATTAACGCAAATGCTCGGCGAAAGCGGTGCGGTTGAACAAATCGTCGACGCAGTTGCCCCGTTGATAGATACTGTTTTTGGTGTTTTAGAAGATCTTATGCCCTTGATAGGGAATATTTTAAATATGATAGTCCCGTTGATAAAAATACTGGTGCGGCAACTGGAGATGACACGAGAATTATTAAAACCAGTTATCGCAGTCGTGAGCTGGGTGATACAATTAGTAACTGAGGTTTTGAATTTTATTGATCAACTAAACAACGCTGTTTATAATATGTTTAAGAAGTGGCTTGGATGGATTGGTATAAAATTACCGGATCGCAGTGAAAATACTACTTCTTATACTGTTAGCACTGCTAACACTAATAATACTCATCAGGTGGTAAATCAATATAATCAGATAAGTAATGATTTATGGTCGAATCAATACGGAATGGTGAATTAGGAGATAATTATGAGTCAAGTTTATGTGGCATTATTTAAAATAAAAAACGAATCGTTTGATAAAAATCGATTCGGATTAAGCGATAACGAATTCTTATTAGATGTTATTTCGGGGTTTTCTTTTTCAAAAAATATTAATACTACTACGCAGCCTGTTTTGGATGGAAGCCAGCGCATGACAAATGTGTCACGTGAACCGGGCTCCTTACGGATAGAAGGTTTAATCGGTGAACACCATTTTGCTCGCGGTGAGCGTAAACCGTATATTAACCCTACTCAGACACGTGGGAAAAAGGGGCAGGGTTTTTCAACACTTTCTCAAACCGTTCCTCGTACTGTTGTTATTCAACAGTTATTAGAATACTTGCGTGACGAAGCAATCTTTTTAGACATATATGCACAGAATGGGAAAATGATATATCGTAACTATATATTGAAACAAATTAATTATAGCCAAGAGAATATTGATGCGTTGCGGGTTTCGTTGAACTTTGAAGAAGTTTTGATGTTTGAAAATCCTTTTTTTGATCTAAAAGATGAAACAGATTCATCCGATCAAAAAACATTAACTAATAGTCAAGTAACGGCAGATATTAAATTCGTTGAACCAAAATCCAGCAGTCAAGAAGATATACAACGAGCAATAGCTAATATGGTTTATAAATTACCTTCTCATGCGAGGGCGATAATCGGTGCTCCTTTAGAAAAAAGCGGAGCTTATAATGTTGATTATGAATTGAAAAGATATATGGTAAAGGCTAATGAAAATGGTGAAGCTGATTTAAAAATAGCTCATGATCAAAGTTGGGACAAACCAGTAAATATAACCGTTACTACAACAAAAAACACATTAACTTCTTATTTGGACAGAACCGGAGAAAACTTTATTGATGCCCATCCTCATATAGTATTTAATTTTTCTGCCAGAAAGGAAACAGAAAGAGTAGGCACGCACAATACCCCGAGGGATTATCTTGTAGGTGGGTATAAAATATGGCTTTTCTTCTCTTCTGATAAAGGTGATACTTTATTATCAAAAAAAGAAGCGTACGGAAGACACCCTCATCCTGCGGCCGAATTAATGAAAAAAAAATTCTCCGGTGATAAGTTTTTTGTCAGCGGGGGTTCTCATTATGTTTTGGATGAAGAGTCGAAGGCTGTTCGCGCGCAAGAAAAGGGTTGGAGTTTTTTAAGACCTGTGAAAGAAGACAAGTGGGGCACGGTGGTTAATTTGTTAGGTGATGATTCTCTTGGATATTTGTACAATGCGACATTTTCTACGCACGGGTTTAGATTTCTGCTTAATTATAGTACTTATCTGATGTATATGAATTTTATTTGGATTCACCCAGTGTATTGGCAAAAAATAAAAGAGCGTTTGCAACTTTGGGTTAATGAGTCACGGGCAATAACTTTAGATAGGAAATTAACTAATTAAAAATGACATACGATGAACGCAGCGCATATTTAAAACGAGAATTAGTAGTAGTTCTTTTTGATAAATATTATAATAGTGTAGCTTTTAGAGGTTCAAAAATAACCGCAGGGGGCAGCAAGTTTATAGGTATCCAACAGGATAATTTTGTAATTAAATTACATAACATCAATTATGCTCTACTGGCGGATGCATTATCACGAGGTTATCGTTACATCCGAGTGCAGATAGAAGAAAAAAACAAAAAAGCGACAATTGTTTTTAACGGCGAAATACGGATGGTGAACGTCGGTAAATCGAGCGCTGTCGAGCGCGAGGTAGAGTTTATATGTCTCACCCGCGCGAGCGATATTTTAGCGAACATGGTGGTTCCAATAACAATGCATTCGAGTATGAACGGGTGGGCTATTAAAGAGGCGCTAGCGGTGTTAGAGGATTCGATTTATATACATTACGGTGAAAAAATAAACCTGCGTAACGGTTTAGATAAAGATTTAGAAAAAATTCACATCAAAGAATCTTATAATGCCCATAAATCACCGGTCGAAATAATAGAAGACTTGGTTACTTTAGTAAACGAGCGTAAGCCGATAGGGGCAAATACACCCGCGTGGTTTGACTATAAATTAACCGCTTCTGAAAACAACAGCGACGGACTATTTAGTATTTTTTCTAGCAATGAACCAATAAGAGCGCTGAATATAGGACCGGAAACAGGTTTGTTGGACGCTCCCACAATTTCTGATTTAGAAATATCTTTCAATCATGTTTATCATGACTCATTGGTCCCAGGTCGGTTGGTAAGATTAGATAATAAATGGGTTTCAACGATGGGTAACGATAGCGCCTTTGTATGGGCTTGGGATCCCTCACACCAATATCTAATTACCGAGGTGCGCTATTCGTTGGAAAATTACCCTAATCGTTTTACCGTCTCTTGTCGGGCTCGTTCTTACAGCAAATACAATAGATTTACTGCGACAAATCAAATATATGGAGAAAATTAAATTATGAGAATCATGGACAAAAAAACCCTCAAACGCGATGACCGGCGGCTAACCGAAGCCACTCATGTTAAGAGCAAACGTAACGAAGCTTTTGCATCGTTGGCGCTGTTAAAAAAAGAAGGTAAAAGATTAGTATTATACCCTATACCCTCTCGTAATATTAATGATCTGGTAAATGAGGGCAAAGAGCGAAAAATGAAAAACATACAGACACCGCCGATGAAAATTACTGAATTTTTTATTGGTAGACAATTGCTTGAGTCATATTCCTATTGGGGGGAGCTCTTGTCAGATACAGGAAGCGTGCTTGTTTATATTGTTTATTTTGATGAAGAAATGCGCCCTTATTATGAATTTTATATAAATAGTACTAATATTACAAAATCTGAGCCAAACAATTACAAATCAAACCGCTCAACCCGAGGCATTGATAAATCCTGCGTGATAGTAGATATATTAATGACAAACAAAGATTTAGAAAAGGCGTTATCTTTGCAAGGATAATATGTTATAATAATATAAAGGAGAGTTATGAGAGTACGAAAACTAATAATAGAAAAAAGAATTAAGATATTATCAGCTATCAATGACGAAGATAAGGATTATGAGGGTCACGTTTTTGTTCTCAAAGATGAAAACAGTTTTATTGACTGGTTAAAGGGTAAACCGAACTCATATACCAGAGATCTTTCTTCCGACTTCGTGTATGAATCTATTTCTCCTGAATATAGCACAAGTGGAAGATTTTCAAATGACTATAGTAAAAACACCAAGGAAGCGGTCGAGGCGCGCTTGGTTGACGTGCTCTTGACGCAGCGCGGAGAATTATCATTCGCCGAATCGGAATTACCGGAATTGGCTTACTATGGGGCCCCTTCGTGGTTTAAAAAAAGACAAGCAGACGTTGATCTATTATTAACTGAATTAATTCTGCAAATACCTGGGGTCAACAGAATTAACACTTTTGAAAGTAATGTTAATGAAAAACTGGCCTACGAGTGCAGAGTAGAGATTATAACGCAAGAAGGAGATACTTTATGGCAAACGATAGAAATCTAATAAGGTACGAAGAAGGTAACTTGTTTGTTAAAAACAAGGAAGACATCCTTAGAATGCTTTACGATAACCTGAGCGCAATATATGGTGCAGAAATAGACATGAGCTCCGAATCTTTTCAGAGACGGGAACTTTTCTTTTTTGCAGAATTGTTGAGTTCGGTCACTGGGACGATGTATGATATCGAAAAGGCTTTTGAGTTAAATAGCGCTCGCGGGGGTCACTTGGAAAGCCTCATTTCTTTCGTGAGCGGTTTAAAAAGAATGGAAAACAATACAACAAAAATATCGCCGCTAACGGTAAGATTACCGGCGGGTATCATCGATCCCGATGAATTAACAAACAGCAGATGGGTGCTAACAGATCTGGACGGTATCCCCTGGATTTCTTCCGGTGAAATAGAACAATTAGTAGACGAAGATGACGACACTGAGATATATCAATTCGCGGTAGAGTGCGACAATTTAGGGCCTCATACTATAACCGCGGGAACTACATTTAAACATTTGTATGTTGACGGTACTTATAAAACCGATGATATATTGATAGATCCCGATAATTTACCCATTGTTGGGCGTCTTGGGGGTTATGAAGAAGACGACGACGCGTTTAGGAACCGTTACCGTGAACTTATTGCCGAGGGTTCTTTAACCTTGAGCGAGTCAATTATGACAACGTTAAGAAAAGAAATGCCTGGGGTTATTAAAGATTCGATGGTTATTAACTCGACAAAATCAGGAGGAACCGCTCTGAACGTAAAAGGCCTGACTGCGGCAAATGAACCAACCCCTCGTACCGTGACTGTCCCTCAGCATGATATTCTCATTATCTTACAGCCTCACTTGGGGGTTGATTTAGGAGGGGAGAGCACTTCTCTGAGTGTCGCTAAAATATTACAGCGGTTAATCACCGTAGGTATTAGTACGATGCAAAAAACTGGGAGCGGGTTTGAGGACGATCCCAGTTATATCAGAAAAGAATTACCCGCTCATTCTGAATACGCAGACATCAAAGAGCACGTGCGTTATAAAATAGCCACGCGGCATGATCCTGAGATTACTATTAATTTAAAAGCTGGTAACAATTACGCCGCGCTCGATCCAGGGGCGAAAGCGGCATTGGAAAAACATATAAAAGATGCCATAAAACAACTTTCATTAAAATATATTATAAATCAACCAATTAATATGACCGAGCTGCGCACGGCTGTTGAATCTTATGATAGAGTACCAAATGCCTATGTAATTGACGACGACGCCATAGGGGGCGGCATATCTATAGTCGGAGGAACAGATGTTAAATACGGTTATTGGTATATTGAAGATACGAATAATTCTATAACAATAGAGTGGGACGAATAGTAAATGTGGGAAAAATATAAAGAGTATTTAGATGATTTTGAACAAGACTATTTTGTTCGTTTTTTACCTGGTTATTTATTAAACGAGGGTACTACACTCTGGCACGAGTGGCAGTTCCACTGGGAGTTATTGGATAATTTACGAAAAAACTGGATAAGAGCGCGCCTTGTACCTTTTGATATTCAAATGTTGTTAATTGATTATCTTGACTGGATAAAAAATGACAGCGATAGAAAAACCGATTACGAGAGCGCTGAACCAAAATATCTCTACGACGAGGATTATGAACATTATAAATTCATATTGTCAATATGTTCTTTTTATAACATCGGTGATATCCATCCTGTAGCGGGTCGCTTATCACTCGCACACCAGTTGCGCCTTTTATTATTCGCCACTCGCAAGCGGTTGTTTGACGGGTCAAAACAAAGAGTGGAAGAGATTTTTAATAATATAGAACTAGGCGCAGGTATGAAATTAGTTATCCAAACAATGACCGGTGATGAGAGCGGGATCGGTACTCAACCCGCCACGTGCACATTATCTTTAATAAAAAGTACGGGGGGCGCTTCTTATTTATTTAATGAAACTGATCAAACATTATTTACTAATGGTTTTTATAATATACCTGTTTTGGGTATAGTTTATACCTATAGAGTTGTTAATAGTGATGCCCTGGTTTATGATATTGAAGCATCTAAATATGATGGCGACAAAAAATATGATCGCGGTGAAACCAGTTTAGAATAATTAAAGGAGGAAAATATGGCAACAAATTATTTTATTAAATTCGAAAATGACACGGACGCGTCGCCCACTAGTTATAATACTATAGTGGACGCAGAATTTACCGGTACCAAGAAAATAATAACGAAGCAGGCGGTAGCTTTTTCTGATATTTTAAACGGGGTGCTACGACAAACGACGCTTGCATCGCACACGCTCGCGGAGTTTATAGAGAATAAAACCGGTGTAAATGTAAGGAGCGACAAAAACGCCAGCGAAGCAGAAAAAATGTCTGTTTCAAGATTTATCACTGCTTTGGACAATACCATTGATCCTAAAATAGATGCACTGGATGAGGGGATCCCGTTTAAAAAAAGCAACTCTTTAAATAGCGTTTTAAATATATGGCACGGAACGGAAGCGCAATACGATGCCATTGCGGAAAAGGATCCTAACACGCTGTACTTTGTGTATTGATATGAAAGAAAAAGAAACGTTAATAACAATTCACTTTAGTGAAGAACCGCGAGACATGACAAGAGAAGAGCGGCTTTTGGAGATTTTGGGCATATACGGATACTTCGATGAAAGCGGAAAATGGGTTGAAGGTGAACAATAATTCTGTTTATGCTGTTAAAAGAAAAGATAATAGTTTATAATATATTTATATAGAAGGAGGTCCCATGAAAATTACTGATATAGTAAAAGTTAATATAATTAACGAACTCCCCGTAACGAGCAGGTCCTTTACTAATCGTGAAGCGACCGCGTGCGTGATATTCCATAAAGAAAATGCCAGCATAGATGACAAGGAATGGGTTACTTACGAAACAGCAACGGAAGACATGACGGGTTCGGAAAATATTATCAAAGAAATAAAAACCTGGGCGACTAGTTTTACTAATCACGGAGGTGGCATCGCTCAAGCAGTATTCAAACGAATATATGTCGGGGACGAATTACCAGAAATAAACTCTCTCGTGAGTGATTTTAAAAATATTGTTTTAGGGTCCGCGGAACAAGAGGCGCTGCCCACTAATATAATACAGATACAGCTTTTGTGGCAAAGAAGTGGCGGAGTTGATCTTGCGTGGCACGATTTCTTCACGAATGAAACGCTTGTCAAGGCTTTAGCAAAACAAGTAGAAGGTAACGAGGACGAGGTAGATCGTAAAATCTTGTACATTACTTGTGAGAAAGAACCTACTTCTGCTACTACTGACACCAATTTGGTGTGGGTGAAATCGGCGGAAGAGGGAACAGGTTCTCCTGCTGTTTATGAATCCGCGCTAATTATGGCGTATTTATCTTCTATTTTATTCAATGGTACCGAAGAGATCAACGATGTTGAATATACTCCTTGGGTAGGTAACGTAAAAGGAGTCAAAGGCTATGATCGCAGCGCTAATTACAACGCGGTTGTAGAATTAATATTAAATGCCAATGAGCGACGCCCTTTATTAATGGGTGGTATAACAGCTGGTGGCACCAGAATATTAACGGAATATTTTATGATCGTAATAGAACAACTGGTAACGGAAGCTCTTGCACGGCTCGTGTTAAATAAGATCCGTTTTTCACAAGAATTATATGCCGTCATATATGCAGAAGTGGCAGCCGTAATGGATCTTTTTACTCGCAATCGTTTATTAGATCTTGGTTTTAAATCACCTATCTCCCGTGTTTTAACGCGGGAAGGGATTAACTATCAGGTAATTGAAACAGGGGAATCTCTTCATTATGGCTATAAATTATTAACTTTACCTGTTACTAACGACGATTATGCGCAACGCGTGTATACAGGCGCATACTTATATGTGGCTATTGAACAACAAATTAGGTCCATCGAATTGAAAGGCCTAGTAATAGGAGGAAATTAATATGGCGACCCCGCAAGTAAAACATTATTCTTTATTAGATTATATAATAGTTATTACAACCGACCGCGGAACACCTCTTACAGTAACGCTCGGTGGTAGTCAAAGTTATTTAGGCAGGTTAACGGTACAGCGCGAGAAGGCTAATATTACAAAAACAACTGACGTGACCGGTAGCACTGTTTACTCGTTCTCTAATGATCACTCCGGAACGGTGTCATTAGAATTAAGCTTCGTATCAACAGCTTTAGACGAGCTGTTAAAAGTAGTTAAAGAAAAATATTTAGAACAACCAACCGCTTGGAAGGACGCGACGTTTAACATTGATATTACCCGGAGCGGCAGTAGTTCCGCACCAGTTGTGAGCTTAATGGGTTGTATGTTAAGTAAATATCCCGATTGGGAAGTATCAGCCGAGGTTGGTACGAGAACATATGAGTTTCTTGTTGCGCAGATCGAAGAAAGAACTTTCGATGAAATCAGCTCACGGGCAGTAGGAACTAAATCTCGAATAACAGGATAAAAAAGGAGAATATTATAAATGGAAAAGATTATTATCAGTGCTCAACAATTAGTGAGTCTACGACCAGGAGAAAAAATTGTTATCGGTGAAATATCCATTCGCCGGGCAGGTATTCTTTGGGTTGTAAGAAAAGGGGATCAGCGCCGTTCTTTTGAAAGGGCCTCGTTAACAGCAGAGTGGGTCAACAAAGAAGCAGCCAAACTAGAAAAAGAAAAAGATGTTCCGGTCGAAAAACGTGCCGCGGACGGACGGGTATTAGAAAAACAACTTTATAATACTTCGCGCAAAACACGTCGTAAGCGTGCGAAAGAAGCAAAACGTTTTCGGAAGCATGAAAAGAAAGCTTTAAAAGCGAAGAAAAAGGAAGAATTAAAAATAAAAAAAGAAAAAAAGGTTAAAGACCGACAAGAAAAAAGAAAAATCAACCGCGTGCGACGCTTTTTTGATTATTTAATTTATACCATGAGCTGGCTTTTATTAGCAGGAATTGGCTTTGTTGTTTTCGGGTATTTAAAATTATTTGAATTACCAGAAAACGTTAATGAGATTTTCACTCAATTATTGTCGCACATTGAAACTTGGGACAACAACTTAGTATTTTCGGTTTTTGCCGGAGCAGCTGTTTTAGGTATAGGTATATTCTTATTAAGTTTAATCAGTCTACAATTACATCGTACCCGGCTTGCAAAGGCTTGGGGAATAGTATTAGGATTATTGATGGTAGGGGGCGTTAGTTATACATTGGTTACCAAGTGGGAAACATTTAAAACAATGTTATTAGGTTTAAAAGACATTGAATGGATCAGTTTCGCGGCAATTGAACCCGTGACGCAGTTATCAGTAATTTTATTAACATTTTCACAGTTATTATTTGTCCCCTTATTAGGATGGAAAAGAAAGGAATAAAACATGGAATTAGAAACTATTATCACAATCATTTCTGGTTCGCTTGCGCTTGTTGGTAGTGGAGCATTATTCTTCGTTCGCATGCGAGCTTTTAAACGCCAAAATGATATTTTAAAAGAAGAAAAAACTAAAGAAATAGAATTAAGAGAACGCGAAGCGCGCGACAAGTTCTATTTGCTTACTGCGAGCAATTTAGTCATGAGCGCAGAGCGTCTTAATTTAACTGGGCCTCAAAAGAAAGAATACGTTATGACTTGGTTAGAAAATGAAGCCGTTAAGGCCGGGGTTCCTGTTGATAAAGCTTATATGAGCACTGCGATTGAACGCACTATCTTAATTATGAACGATCATCGCAAAATTGATGAGCCTTTTGTTGCGGTTTTAGATAAGGATTTAGAAAAAGCCGCAGAAAAAGAAAAAGAGAGAATCAAAAAGGAAACAGATGACGCAGTAGTGAAGGCTGCTACCGAATACGAAAATTCCGCTCAAGCAATCGGCGAGAGCGTTGAGTTCGGTAAGGGCACACTCGAAGAAGTTAAAGAATTATTAAATAAACGCACTAAAAAATAAAAAAAAAGGGAGAGGAGCAGAAGCAATGAAAAAACATTTGATCATTAACAGCGAACGCGAATTACGCAAATTACAAGCAGAAAGCCCGGAGCGTATTTATGGTGAACGCGTGAACGGTGAAATAATTACGTTAGCCGAAAATGGTAAAATTGTTAAGGTTTCGAGGGAAGAATTTAATAAAGTTTTTGCTATAGATACTTCTAAAGATACAACAACGTTTGAAGCTATGCCTGAAACGAAGTCGGTTGACGTTGAATATTTTCAAAAAGATTCAAAAGAAATCACCGAAGATACTTTTGAAAAAACAAAAGGCGAAGTAAGTGAAGTTACGGAATCAAAAACGAAAAAGCATTCATCTAAATCAGTAATTTCTGCGGAAGAAAATTCAAATGCTGCTGTATCTTCAGAGGTATCTAAAACCGGTAAAAGAAAACGTTTTAAAGCGTTGGAAAACCGGGTAAAACATTTAGAAGAAGAAGTTATTCTCTTGAGAACAGCATTAGAAATGTTGCTGGAAAAATTAACTTAACACAGTTCCTTCTTGCTTGAGAACCGCGTTACTTTGACAACGCGGTTCTCCCTCCCGTTATCTATCATTAATGAAAGGATATGAATATGGACAAAGAAAAAATGCAGTTCGAGTTTTTATACGAAAAAGAGGGGCGTTATTTTTATCGCTACCCTAACGGGAAAACTTTTAAATCTCGAAAAAAGCTACATGAGGATGAAATCGAAGAGGTTTACGAAGTCATCGAAAAACGAGCAGACGCGGTGGTGAAACCTTCACTTGAGGCAAAAAAATCAACGTCTAAAACCAAAACCGAAGATGAAGATATGGCGCGTTTGGTGGATAGTTTTACTTTAGCAATGGGTGAAGATCCTAATTCACGCGCACCTGCTGCACAGGTGGCGGAAGCGTTTAAAACTGCGCTTACCAATTTATCAGATCGCGAAGTGAGTGCGGAAGATATTGATGTAGAGACACAGAAGTTGGCGATGAAATTAGAGCAAGCTGGTATTATTTTCCAAGTGGCCCATAATAATGCATTACAAAAGAAAGTATTAGTAAACTCGGAAAAGAAATTACTCGGTGAATTAGAAGTTGGGACACAGCGTCAAAAACAACGATTACAAGACGCGACATACGACGCCAACCAAGATGCGCTCGAAAATGCCGGGTTACGCAAAGGGTCACCAATGTGGTTAATCAGATTAGCAAAAATTACCAGCGGGTTTTGGGGAATAGTAATAGTGATTTTATCGTTCTTCACCGTCACCCCGATTGTTATGTTAGCTAAGTCGCTTGGGGTACAAATTAAAAACTCGCCGTTAAAATGGATCTTAACCATGTTGTTATATTTTGGTTTGGCTTTTCTGGTGTTTGCGATTGTTGCAAACGCTACCGGAATGCCGTTACCTTCGTGGTTAGAATGGATACGATAGATGATTGAATATCTTCAAAATCTTGAATGGTACGTATATTTTCTTGCCGGGGCAATCAGCGTTACGATATTCTTCTTAATGTTAAAATGGATTGCTTATAAACTTAAAGGTTTGGCAGTAGCCTTGAAAATAATCTTTTTCTTGGCATTATTAACCGCAGTTATTGCTTATTTTGCAACAAAATAGAGAAAATCTCTCTTTAATGACAATTAAGTGTTTAATTTTATTCGAAATGCATATATAATATAAATATAATAAAAGGAGGCAGTATATGGCATTGAAAAGACCTACGCCTGTTGGGGCGGTCCGGCGCTTAAAAGATTCTCGCAAACCGGTATCAACAAAATCGTCTCGCGAAATAACAAGAACAAGAGACCTTGAAAAAGTAGAAAGAAAAAGAGCTCTTGATTCTCGTAAAACGGTGAAACCAAGAACTCTTGCAGACTCGGAAAGAAAAAGAGCTCTTGATTCTCGAGAAGCTTCGCTTGAACGTCGTTGGCAACGTTTGTTGAAAGAAAAACGCGCGCTTCGCGACGGTGCATTTGAAATCACGGAAGAAAACTTCCGCGCGCTTGTAAAAGAAGCTCTGCTCGAGGCTCTTCAAGAAATGGGTGCAGTTGTTGAAACTGAAGAAGAACAACCTGTAACCGAAGAAGTGCTTGAAGAAGAAAAAGTCGAAAAAGAAGATTTTGAAGACAATCCTGGGGACGAGGAAAAAGAATTCGAAGATTTTGAAGAAGAACCTGAAGAAGAACCTGAAGAAGAACCTGAAGAAGAATTAGAAGGTGAAGCTGAAGACGAAGTTGGATTAACCGAACTCTTAAAAGACCCTCGTAAGAAGGAAGCGCTCAAAGAATTACTCGATCGGCGCCCGCGTGAAATTAAGGGAAAAGATAACGCAGCGGCTTTATTTACAAACCGTTATGATATCGAAAGCCCCGCCGCGGTTGAAGAAGCACCAAAAATTAGAAATAGATATGAATAATATCGAAAGAAAGGAAGAAAATAGATTATGGCTAAAATTCTAGGAACCAGAATTCCAGCATTTAGAGCGGGTTATTTAATTAGCACGTTCAATCGGATTTCACGGGGCACACCTGAGCAAGACGCACTTGTTTATGGGTCACTCGTCAAATTCGGATCCGCCACTGGTCGTTACGAGGCTCTCGACGGCAGTGAAACAAGCGGCGACGTATTAGCCGGTATCGTCGTTCACGATATGACTCATATCGAATATACCGGAAACAACACCAGCATCGCCCCTGGTAAATTCGGCGATATATTAGTAGAAGGGGACATTGCGGTTCCTGTATCAGCTGACGTCAGCGATTTAACAGGAATTGTTGAAGGCGGAAAAGTCTTCATCGGAAGCGACGGCAAGGTCGCAACGCAAACCGGGACACTTAAAGAAATTGAATCATTAAGATTCTTAGGTATCACGGAAACAGTTGACGGCGTCAACTTAACTGCGGTTCGCAAGAGAATGTTCTAAGGAGGATAAAGTATGTTAAAAAAAGCACATGACAATCGCCCAGCATTCGCTCATTATAATTCAGGTAAATATTCAGTTAAAAGTATGTTCCCTGAACGCTATCGTTTAATGACAAGCGCTCAACGCAAGGCACACGACGCTAGTTTCACTTTTTTATCAAATAATCTTGCCAAAATTGATAAAGAGATTTATAAACCTTTACTAAATATTACTTATGTCGAAGACGCCAAAGGCTGTATCGAAGTTGGTAATGAATTAGTAGATGCGGTTGAATTCTACTCCAGTGACTACACTGGGTTAGCTGATACCGTTAATAACATCTTCGGGGCAAAGGGAGATATTATCCCACGCGTCACCGGAGGTTTAATCCAAGGTCGCTTACCTGTATATAACTTCGAACTCGCTTATGAATTTAAATTCGTCGAGTTAGAAAAATTAGCAGGTAAAAATACCCCATTCGCTATTGAACAAGTTTATATTGACATGGTTAACGCGGGTTGGGATTTATTTGTTAATAGAATGTTCTACACCGGCATCGGCGGTGAAGGTGGTTTATTAAATCATAGCGCCGTTAAAGTTTATACCTTACCAGGTGTTACGAGCGCGACTATTCATACTGTTGATGACGCAGTCTTAATTGCCGCGTTCAACACGATGATTAAAAACCATCTCGTAGCAACAAACTATAACATCAATACCTTACCGGATCGGGTTATCGTTCCAACAGCTATTGCAGAAACATTAGCAAACCGTGTCTCACCGATGTACACTGATTACCTTATCAACTTCTTAAGCACGCACAATTTAGCGACAGCAACAGCGCGCGCAAACGGAATTGAAGGGCATCGGTTAGAAATCGTTGGTCGGGCACAAGCTGATGACTTAGGTGTCGCAGACAAAGGACGTTTAACACTTTACAAACGTGATATTAAGTTCTTAAAACTTCATATTCCATTTGACTTTAAATCGTTCCATACCGCACCTGATATGACATCAATGGCTTACGTCACTTTATTCGTTGGTCAAGTTGCACAAGTTCAACTTCCTTATAACGAAAGCAGTGACACGCACGGAGCAGTTTCTTATTACGACCTCGCCTCCTAATTAGAATTGATTAAATATTAACCAAAAAGATCTCTTCGGAGATCTTTTTTTTTGCCATATATATAAAAGAGCAAAAAATCAAATATCGCTTGACTTATATATACTTATAGTGTATAATAAATATATATAAAAGTATTAAAGGTTTTGCCTGATTTATTAATGACGAAGGAGGAACAGTTTATGTCATTACGAATTAGCGCCGAACGCACTTTTACGGTCATGAAAGAATTAAATTACCGTGACAACAGTTTAAATCCGGATACGGCGCGCAGCAGCGACGGTAATTATACCCGGGTGGCAGTTTTGGATCCGGTTATGATCACTTTTCGCAAGGGGTTACACGAGTATACCGATAAGGACTTGCTTAACAATTTCGCAGGTGAGCCAATCGAAAGTATTTTAGAGTGGCCAACAGTAAGAGCCTTTATCCGGCGCGGGATTATTATTGTCGCTACCGGTATTTTAGGAGCCGATGAAGAACCTGTGGTAAAAACGAAAGTTAAGAAACCAGTTAAGTTTCAACCTGCCCCTGAAGAAAAAGAAGCCTAAAAGCGCGCCCCGGGACAAAAATAACTCCCGGGGCTTACTTTTACGGTGGTTATTCTTTTTTATCACCACGAATTATATTATAATATATATATAGGAGGTTTATATGTATAACAATAATCGTTACCCTTTCCCGAAAGTTATCCGCCCGCGCGTTAGTCGTAAAAATCCGCAGTTCACGCTTCGGCAGTTTACTTTATTTATACCAGCGATGAAACAATTTGTAGAAACTGAGCGGGGTCGAGAAGTTTTCGATATTTATAAACCGATCGCTAATAGCAAAGTTTTCCATTCAATGATGGGAGACGAATGGCAAATGGCTATGGCCTTATGTATTGCACATTATATTTCTCTATGGGCACAGAATGCGACGCTTGCTGAACGCGGCGCAGGTGCCACGATTTCCGCGGTTGCTGCTTTAGGCCAACCTAAAGGTTTATTAACCAGCCTCTCAGTAGGTGAAGTGAGTAAATCTTATGATTTCTCGCATACGATGCATGAGAAAGGTATTGATACTATTTTTTGGAACCAGACCGAATATGGGAGACAATTTTATGCTATTTGGGCCCCGAAACAACCACTTGGAATTGGTTTAGTAGGAGGCTAATATGAACAACGATTATATTGATTATCGTGACCCAGAAATATATGGTAAGCTCGATGATGTGATCGAGGCTTTTTCTTATGACTTTTGGGTTTTTGTTAAATCACCGAAAGGATTAAACCCGGAAGGAGCGATGACATATAATCGTCGTAAGTATAAAATAAGAGGTTCGCTACAAGCGTGGAAAAAGACTTATAGATACGGCGAAGGCGAGAACGCTAATACCAGTGTGCGCACTGGGAAGTTCTATTGTAAGTATAATGTTAAATTAAACGTAGGTGATATTATACAAAAACACGATATGCATTTCCGGGTAACCGAAGTAGAAGATTATGATTACGGTGGTGTTCGGCAGTATATCATCGAGCGCTTGGGTTACGAGGAAATTATTACATATAATTTTGATGAATATGTTGAGGAGCGATTTGACGATCAAGTATGATTACTATAAGTATATTAAGACAAATTATGCGACAATTATTATGGAAAATTGTTGATCAAGAAAAAATTGAATATGATGATATTCGTTATTTAAAGGCTGATGCAGGTCAATTTCCGATGCGTATTACCAAAAACAAGATAGGTAACAAAGAAGAAATTAAAACAGTTCCTTATATACCAGAAAGCGATAATTTTATTTTATTTGATGTCGTACCTAAAGAAAATGTGGCCTACGAGAGCGATGAGAAGGGTTCTTCATCAATGTGGTCTTTTGACTTGGTTGTTAATCTTTACGGGCGCGATAGCGATTCTTTTGTTCAATTCATGATTGTTTATTTACAACATTATGAAGTAACCAAATGGCTAAATGAACAACTCATAAGCGTATTTAAATTACCTGATGAAATTAATGTAGTTGATGGTTTTGAAAACCAACAGTGGTGGATGAGGAGACGTTTTATTATTAATCTTAATATTGCTCAGTCGGTTGATTTTAAAGAAAAGGACAAATTGATTCAAATTGATGGAGTTAATATAAATATCGAAGAAGGGTTAAATAAGTAATGTCATATTGTAAGCGGAAATCCAATGCGGTAACGCTTGATCCAAATAGCGCAACCCTTGTCAACGGATCGAGGGTATTTTCTCACTACTGGTGCGAGCCAGATACTGTTTTTCCTCTCGGTTCTGGTACTTTTGCGTCTTATGATTTACCTCCTGGTCATGCGAAATTAAATACCGGGGACGCTATCGTAGGGTGGCGAATTGGAGCGGGCCCTTATGCTTTTACTCCTTACACGCAGTTGGCGTGGTCTCAGATGGAGGCTGGTAATCCTATTAATTTTAGCATAGCTTCAGGAAATAGCTCTCATTTAGATAAGTCTAAAATAGATCAGTTATTAAGAACCAATAACAGCATATATCCTATTTTTAATAGTACTCGTTTTGGTATTTCTTTTGATTTGGACGGCGGTGTATGGACCGGGGCCGCGCCTTCTGGTATTACGTACGCCTTCGGTGCCGCCCCTACGTTCAATCCTGGGGTAGGTAGGTGGAAAAATGGGTACGCTACCAACGGGTGGCAAGTGCGTCGAGGTATTCTAGATTTTGTGGATATCGTGGATTATAATTTGCCTCCATACATTGCCGGTCCCCTTACATTAACAGCTCTCTGGGAGCCGATTGTTTATAATATTACTTATATTATGAACGGAGGTTCAGGTTGTAGTAATACTACTTATACGGTTGAAACCGAAACGTTTAATCTATGTACGAGCGCTTCTCGCACTGGTTACACTTTTGGGGGTTGGTATAAAGAGGCCGCTCTCATAAACAAAGTTACCGAGGTACCCAAAGGAAGTACTAATCATAAAACTTTTTATGCGAAATGGCATGCGCTTAATTATAATATTACTTATTATTTAAACGGTGGCACAAATAATAGTAATAATAAAACATCTTATACCATTGAAACCGAAACATTTAATTTGCTTAACCCTTCACGTGAAAATTATGATTTTGCAGGGTGGTATGATAATGCTAATTTTACTGGTAACCCTATTACTCAAATTGTTCAGGGTAGTACTGGTCACCGGTCTTTTTATGCAAAATGGGTACCGACAGTTTATACTATTTCTTACGTAGATGGTGGCGGATGCGCTGAACATGCTTACACGGTTGAATCGGGTGAAACGACGTTGTGTACAAGTGCCACGAGATCTGGTTATACTTTTAAAGGTTGGTATGACAATCCCAGTTTTAATGGGAGCTCCACAACGCAAATACCAGCAGGCAGTGCAGGTAATAAAACCTTTTATGCGAAGTGGGAAGCAATTAATTATAGTATTACTTATTATTTGGACGGTGGCTCCAGCAATCCAGATAACCCTGTTACTTATAACATTGAAACAAATACTTTTGATTTATTTCCTTCATCAAAAATGGGATATAATTTCGATGGCTGGTATGCCAATAGCAACTTCAGCGGCGACCCAGTGGCGCAAATTGTTAAAGGAAGTACTGGTAATAAAACTTTTTATGCAAAATGGGAAATAATCACTTATAATATTACTTATGATTTAAAAGGAGGCTTAGGCTGTAGTAACCGTACTTATACAATTGAATCTGAAACGATTACCCTGTGCGTACCGACGAAAACCGGTTATGCTTTTGATGGCTGGTATGATGTTAATAATAAAGTCACTAATATTCCAGCAGGTAGTATTGGGGATCGTTCATATTATGCAAAATGGAATATAATCAATTATAATATTACGTATAACATGAACGGGGGTTCGGGTTGTAATAATACCATTTATACGGTTGAGTCCGGGTTAGTTAACCTGTGCACGAATGTGTCTCGTATAGGATATACTTTTAAAGGTTGGTATGACAATGCCAGTTTTAACGGGAACCCTATAATACAAATACCAGCAGGTAGTGTAGGTAATAAAATCTTTTATGCGAAGTGGGAAATAATTACTTATAACATTGCTTATAATTTAAATGGCGGTTCCAGCCATCCAGATAACCTTGCCACTTATAACATTGAAACAAATACTTTTAATTTACTTCCTTCATCAAAGGTGGGATATAATTTCGATGGTTGGTATGATAGTAACAATAATAAGGTAACACAAATAACCAAAGGCAGCGTGGGGGATATAACGTTATCAGCGCGCTGGTCCCTCGTAACTTATAATATAACTTATAACATGAGCGGGGGTTTGGGTTGTAGTAACCGCACTTATACAATTGAATCTGAAACGGTTGTTTTGTGCACAACTATTGAAAAAACCGGTTACACTTTCGATGGTTGGTATACCAATAGCAACTTCAGCGGTGGTATAGTAACAGAAATTAGTAAAGGAAGTACTGGTAACAAAACTTTTTATGCAAAATGGGGCGCGGTTACTTATGATATCACCTATCACTTGGGAGGAGGTACCAACCACGGATCTAATCCCCTTAATTACACGATTGAACAAGTACCTATTACTTTACAAAATGCTTCGCGTGCAGGGTATTCTTTTGAGGGCTGGTATAAAGAAGAGAGCTTCATAAATAAAGTTACAAATATTCCTGCAGGTAGCACGGGTAATAAAACCTTTTATGCGAAGTGGTCAGTTGTCGATTATAACATTATTTATTATTTAAACGGTGGTACTAATCCCTCTTCTAATAAAGACGGGTACACGGTTGAACAATTACCTTCCACGTTACACGACGCCTCGCGCCCGGGGTATGCTTTTAAAGGTTGGTATGATAATGTTAGTTTTAATGGGAACCCTATAACACAAATACCAGCAGGTAGTACGGGTAATAAAATCTTTTATGCGAAGTGGGAAATAATTACTTACAATGTCACCTATAATATGAACGAGGGTAACGGTTGTAGTGACCGTACTTATACAGTTGAGACGCCGACGTTTAATTTATGTACAAGCGTTTCTCGTACAGGGTACTGGTTTAAGGGCTGGTATGACAATGCCGGTTTTAACGGGAACCCTGTTACACAGGTTCTCAAAGGCAGCACGGGCAATAAAATCTTTTATGCGAAGTGGCAAAAGCGTGCCGCGCGCGTGGTGCTGTATAATAAATATATTCAATATAAAACCGGCAAGGTTCATGAAGTTAATGTTAATCCTAACCCTACCAAACTGTTTGAGTATGATGAAGATATAATCATTAATTTAAGTAACATGGCTCTTCTTGATAAGAAAAAAGGTTCTATTTGGTCTTACCGATTTATCGGGTGGACAAAAGACGGGACTCGTTATACCGACGATGCTTATAATACACCCTCATATTCTTATATCGAAGGAAATAATAATATTACTCACGGTTTAGGTAAAATGGGATCCTTGCCCAACGCCGTTGATGGCACAATAAATAACGAAGTATATTATGCTGTATGGGAACGGTATAAGAGCGGCATAAAGAAAAACAATAAGGACCTGGTTATATATAAAGGTGATACTAAATTAAAGAAAATAACAAAAGGATCAGTTATTATTTGGGAAAAACCTAAATAATGATGAATTTTTACTAAAAATAGTATATAATAATAATAATAAAGAGAAGAGGTATAAATTATGAAATATGTATATGAAGCAAAGTTATCTGAGCATATCGCACGCGATAATATCGGCCAACTTATTTGTACTGATGTTCCTATCGCACGCAGTGGATCCCAGGACTATTTAGAAGATGAAATCAATGGTAACGGGTCTACCCGTATTATTAAATTACAACGGCCGTGGCAAGTGGTTAAAGAATCCGCTCCTTCATTTGAAGGTAAGCCCTTTATTAAGGGCCACCCTGCAGATGATGTTACGGTTGAAAATATTAAAGCTTTACAAGGAGGGCACGTACAAAACGTGCGCGCTGATGATGAAAAAGAAATGTTAATAGCGGATATCGTTGTTAGTGATCCGAAAATGATTGAATTAATCGAAACCAAAAAAATGCGTGATATCTCGTGCGGTTATTTTTATTCCGCAGAAGGCCACGTTGTTACTAAAATTGTCGGTGAGCACGTTGCACTTGTTGAAGAAGGTCGCGCGGGCAATACGCGGATTTTGGACGCTTTGCGCCAACGATTTGATACTTTTTTAACAGAAATGCCTGTTACAGAAGCAAAAGTCGGTGACTGGTTATATTTAACGAATGCTGATGGCGACTATAGTTTTGTAGAAGTTATTAAAATCATCAAGCGCGGTACGCAGCGATTATTATTAATTACTGATCATATTTCAAAATCTGTTGCTTTCACTTTTGATGAAAATGACGTCGTAAAGGGTTTGATTCGCGATATTGTAGAAGTTGAATATAAAGATCCTACCGAGGAAGAAATAAAAAAAGAAATCAGCCAAAAACTCGGTGATACCGATCGCAAAATTAGACGGCTTGCTCTAAATAAAGAAAAATATGATCGGTTTAAAAAAGCTTTCGATTATCGTTATGATTTTACTACTGATCAAGAATATAATAAACCTTCAATTGCGCAGTTGAACAAATGGCTACGACACGAGGATAAAAAAGTGGCTGACCGCGAAAAGGTCTCGCTTTACAATTATGGTATTTTTAATAAGGATGACGAACTCGTAGCATATGTCGCAATCGACCGGAATATGGAAAAGGGTACTGTTATCCAACGCTCGCTCGCTGCTGTTTTTACAAGCGACAACTGGGAAGAGATTTTAGAGAAGAGTTATATTAGAAGTTTAAAGAAGGAGATTGCTAACTTCGGTTACATTAAAGCACTTCATAATAAAACATGGCTAAATTAATTAGAAAAGGAGGATCAGCATGCAAAAGGTAATTTTTCGTGCACAAGGTAATGGTTCATTATCTCGTCCATTTATATTAGAAGTAGACCATCAGTTTGATAAGAACTCGCCTTTTATGGTGGAAATAGAAGCAAATTATGAAGGGTTCGAACGAGTTAATAATTATTTTGCTTTTTCAAATAACAGCGAAGTAATGTTATTAAGTTATTTGAAATTAGTTGATAACCATTATATCGAACACGAAACCGAACACGCGCTCGCGCGCACTTTTATCGCCACGGATAAAAACCACGTCGTTGATGGGCCTTTTGTCGTAAGTGTCTATAACGGTATAACCTATTTGTCAAAAATGCAGCTCCACGACGGTTTCAAAGTTGTAAACAGCGAATTCATAAAAATACCAGAGGTCGCTTCCTTACAAGAATGGGCAGATAAAATAAATAAAGGTATCGGTATATATATTATTGGCGACTTAACCGGGGGAATTGTTTATTATACCCGCGGCGAAGTACGTAATTTTTTATCCGGCCCGGTGATCGTTGAAGTAATAGCGATCGATGAACACTCCGAGCCCGGTAAAAGTTATCAATATATTCGTGTGCTTGATGCGCATGGTAATGAAGCTATCGGTTATTTTGATGTTGTGGGATTAAGTGATTTCGTGGAAACCGCAAGCGATCCGTTAGTCGCTGCCGTTGATTATATACTACCTATAGTTAAAAGAGAAATTATAGATGGTGGGGCAGTTGCGCCGTACGCTGAAGAAAGCGGTAAAACAACCCGCGATGATCTTGATCGTAAAATAAGTGATACTTATCATGTTAAAAAAGAAGATTTAATAATTGAGGCAGCATCTCCCAATACTCCCTCGCCACAGATACGCATGCGCGCTCACGGTGAGACCGAGGTTGAAGAATATAATATTCAAGCTTTAACAGACGGTTCTTTAAAGATTGAAAAAACTGATTTGAACCAAGCCCCGTTTGTAATTAAAAGTGACGGGACAGTAGAAATTGAAAAATTAGAGAGCCCGAGTTTTGATACTAAAGTTGATAAACCCGCGGGATCACCTAATAATTATTTTAGCGAAAGCAACGAGTATTTACCGCTCCAGCGCTTTGCACGCGTGCGTTATCAATCAACTTCAGGTTGGGCGAAAGTTGCAGAAGTCACTTTGCCAGCAAGTGCCGACGAACGCAAGAGTGCAATCTTTTTTATAAACTGTGAAAACAATACTTCTACGACAAGTGAAAGTTGGTTCGGTATTCTAGAATGGAATATTCACGAGGCCCCTGCATCAAACAGTATTAAATGGTTAGTTACTTACGGGTTCGGTGAAAATAATTTTAATATACGTTACCACTCGGATACTAACACGTTATCCTTTTTTGTCTTGCCATCCGTCGGTAATATGAATTTATGGTTAGCGAGTGAGAGCACGAATGGGTACGTAACGTCCGATATTGTTTTGTTCGACGCTACCGATAGCACATCAAGAACAGGTTTATCTGTGGCTGCTAAAGCAGATTACTTAACGCACGCGGGGCACGTGCGTAACACGCGCAAAGTTGCCGACATTGTGTTAAGCGGGGACATAAGTAAGGAGGCATTAATCAATGCGCTCAAAGCGAGTGATCCGAGCGATACTGATAAATTGACGACAGTAGGGATTGTTGCTGATATGTTTGCGGAACTAGTAAACGGCGCGCCTGCCGCGCTCGATACTTTACAAGAGTTAGCCCAAGCGTTAAATGATGACCCGAACTTTGCAACGACGATGAGTAATTTAATCGGCACAAAGTTATCTAAAGTAGACGCTCAAAATACATATGAAACTATTGTAAATAGTGATAATAAATTAGCATTAAAAGCTGATAAAACTTATATAGATGCAGAGCTTTCGCTAAAAGAAAATATCGTTGATAATGATAATAAATTGGCACTAAAAGCCGATGATATTATTATGGAAAACCTTATTGAAGACGGGGCATTTACGCAAGGAACGACGCACTGGATGCCTTTATATAATAATACTATTGAAACAACAGCGGAAGGATTATTAGTAACAGGTTCTGGAGAAAACGAAGGACTGACCATACAAACCAGAACAGCAGTGCTCTTTTCAACCTCACCAAATGACTTGTATTACAGATTTTTCAAAGCAAAGGTTTTAGATGATGGGGCAACCAGACTTTTCTTAAGAAATTTTGGAACATCTACTTCAGACCTCGCAGTTAATGACCCTATAAAAGATACCTGGTATAGTCTTAGTGATATTGTTACGAAAACAGAATATGTTAATAACCGCACATTTATTAATGCACGGTGGGCAAATGCAGAAGAGGCGTTAAACAAAAGATTTGTAGTCAATACTACCATGACACTTAACCTTACTGAAACTTTCGGTGCAGGTAATGAGCCCACCAAAGAACAAATGGATGCATTACTTAATAGTGAACCCTTTTTTGAGCATAAACAACTTAAATTAGATGAGTTAATTAAACAAAAGGCAAATACTTTTACACTCAGGAACTTAGTCCCGAACGGTGATTTATTGACAGCAAAACCAAGTCCGAACGAAAATCAAGCGTTAGGATTTACTTATACAAACTTAACCGATATTACTTTAAGTGGCGGAATTGCTAAATTCACAGCAACCGCGCAGTATGCCAGAATTCTGTTAAGTAATCCGACTAATATTTTTAACTCAAACGATGTTTTTTATAATTTCGCGAGATTTAAATCATCAAGAACCAATGTCACCATTTCAACTCCTATCGGAGCTGGTATTAGTCATTCTGGTTCTGGTAATTTTGAGTTTTTATCTACTTGTGGTAAATTTGTGAATATTTACACAATTGCTCAAATAACTGATAGAAACACGGGCGATTGGACTGAAGTTGAGGCTGATTATATTGGGGCAATTAACCTTACTGAAACCTTTGGGGCCGGCAACGAACCAAGCCAAGGAGTAATGGACTTACTTATTAATCGTTATGGATATTTTCAAGAATTAACCCTAAATCTAAAAGACATTTTCAGCTTAATACAAGCCCGCGGACAACGCTATATACCTACCCTATCAAACGGGGCAACTTCCAATAATGTGTTCTTTACAAAAGACCAAAACGGATTCGTTGATATAAGCGGACAAATAACGGTTGATCTGGGAGATAATCCATCTATTACTGCATTTAATCTACCATCTAATTATAGACTCGCACTTGCTGGTTTATTCCCTGGTATGCTTGGTAATGGAACTCATATTCAAGTCTATGTTGGTAGTAATGGTGATATTGTATTCTACAACAGCGGGACGATTCATATATCCATAAGGTATCCCGCAGCATAATTAAAGGAGAAAAGGATAATGACACTTTTACGAATTATTGACAAGCACACAAAACTGTTCTTGAGAGACGATTTTGTCTTTGATGAAGAAACTGAAATTGGTTTAGACGTTGAACCAAGTCAAGGTCTATTTAAGCCTAAATGGGATGAAGAAAATGAAATGTGGGCAGAAAGCGAGACGTAGATTATGAGTATGAAAAATAAATGTTTTGGAACGGACCAATAACTCCGCCGCCCGTGAGTAGTGTTCAAATTGCAATTAGATTTTTAGACAAAACAGGCAACTATAGAATATTTAGAAAGAGGTAATTAATATGGAATTAGGAAAACAAGCATGGCTTTATAATCAAATAATACGAAAAATGAACAACGAAGAAGCTTATTATTTAAGCGGTTGGTTAAACGTTTGGCTCGACGGGATATCGCTCGAAGATAGCTTATCTATGTTCGGTGATAAAAAATCATATGACGAAATAAGAGAACTCTATTTAGAAGTGTTCGAAGAATATTATATTGACGGCTGGTATCCATTCAGTGACCTGACGCGCGAGGAAATCAAAATCATTCAAAAAACGCTCGCCGAATTCGACAATGAAGCAATACTCGTGCGCCACGGGAATTTATTATTAACCAGCGAGGCACATTTAACTAATACAAAAGGAATACTTATAAGTATTCCTGATTTAACGTTTGAAGAATTAACTAATTATTTAGCTGACTACAATGTTTTTTACGAACGCCGGCGTGGTAATAAATATTTTTTACAAGGTGAGGACGCGCACTACGCGTTAGTAGAACTCATCGCGGACGGGTTTATCGCCCGTGACGCAATCGGTGAATTCGGTAAATAAATGATTATTTATTAATATAAATAGCTAGTCCTCCTGTATAAGGTGAAAATACGCGGCCTGATAAATCTTCGTCTTCGGCTAAGAGATCGGTCACGTATTTTTTTGGTAATCTAAAGCGTCTGCCCGAATCTTCGCAAATAAAACTTGTCGATATTTTTTTATTTTCTAAACTCGCAGTCGGTGATTGGATTGGTAAATAATTTATTACAAATAATTTTTCTAAATATTCTTCTCCAAACTTTTCTTTTAATTCTTCAAGCAATTTTTCAAACCACGTTTTAAATGCTTCGTCCTGTAATTCTAAAACCGCCGGGGTTTCAACTTTAAAATGTGCTTTCGTCGAGCGTGCGAAAAGATGATGATCCAAACAAGCATTTAAAAATACCTTCTTGTGCCGCCCGTTTCGGGAAACATCATTCACGTTGTTTACGAAGTGATAAAGGTGGATCATTTCGTGAAACAAAGTGACAGTGGCTTGTAAAATGCTGTCAATGTGGATCGGTGAAAGGTTAATTTCATGGTATAAATCATCAAACCGCCGCCAACGGTTAGCACCGAAATGCCCATAACTTTTTTTCTGTGGCGAAAAAGTAATACAAACCGGTGGTAATTTTTTGTCAAAAAAGTTGTCATTAATACTTTTAGCAATATATTCTGCGGCTTGTTTGTCATCAAATAATAAATCTCTCATAATTAATCTCCTTCTTTCTATATATTAATTATATATAATAAGTCATCAAAGGTCAAGCAATATAGTTATAATTTTATTTATACCACAAAATAAGTTGTTGTTAGATTGTTTATCATACCTTATTAGCGCGCAATACTCGCTTTTATAAAGGATTTATTTTAAAACTGTATAAATACTTACCGCGAGGGAAATTATCTGTTAAACGCGCTTTTTGTAAGGTCCGGATTTTTTATATTTTTTAAGCGGTTTATAATTTTTTATATAAAAATCAAGATGCACCTCTATCCACGCGTTAACATCTTTTATTTCTTCATCCGCAAGTTTATATCTAAGTGCTAAATAGTTGCGAAAACGGTATTGTAAAGTATTCCATTTTTTAAGATTTTCTGGCGAAAGTTGTTCCACCAGTCTATTCCGCATGTTTTTCATTATATTCTTTTTCCGTTAAAGGAACCTTTCGACTATTTATTTCACCTCTTATATATAATTCTACCCATGTTTCTAAATATTCTTGATAGTTCATCATACTACCTCCTAATTCTATTATATATAATATCTTCAAAAAAGTCAAGTTTATTATGGTAAAAGGTTTTGTTTTTTGTTATCAGGTATACTATAATATATGTATGAAGATAATAATTAAATTAACCAAAAAACGTTTACTGGACGATCGGCGTTGGAACGATCGTAATTTTGACCTCAGTAATCTGTTCGCTCTTTTGCGATTAGCACGTGAACAAAAGTATCATTTAAAAAAATATCGCGACGCTTATGTGATTTTTGCTAATAATAAACAAGTTGCGGCGCTTGATGTTTTTGGAAATATCTCCGTTGATGATGCTTTATATTCGGCGTACAAACAAAAATATAAAACACAGCGCGATTTATTTAATCAACTAAAAGCAGAATATAATGACGAAAACGCGGTGGAAGCGCACTGGGCGCCAGAAATAGTAAATGAATTTTTCACACGGCGAGGCTCAGAAGAGCATTCACGTCACACGCGTGAGGCGCGCAATAAAGCGCTCGCGGGATCCGCAGAAATGTTCCGTAAAGAAATCGGTAATAAACCTATTCGTGCCGCGAACGGCGAAATGTATACCGCGGAAGATTTTGCCGCTTATTTGCAGAATATTTATAGTAATTATCATATTTTCGATAAATGGTGGAAAAAAATTACCGAGTGGTATATCAATAAAACCTTACGCGAAGATAACATCGCTTTTATTCAAGATTTTATAAGATCGGTAGAATTGTTGGCCCAGGCTCATTACGATGAATATGACGAAAACTTCAACGGTCTCAGCCCGCGTGAGATTATCGACTTGTTTAAGGTTGAGGCAAAAGAAATCAGCCTACGTGAACGTAAAGCCGCACAAAAAGTTGAACGGCGAGAAACTGATTACGAGATTATTCCTATACGGTCGCAGGAGGAAGCGCGAAAATGGCGCCAATATACCAGCTGGTGCGTAACTAGCGGTAGTTATAATAGTTATGTAGAAGTAGGGAACCTGAATAAAGCCGATTTGTTTTATTTCATGGCCAAAAAAGGTTTTGAAGATGTGCCACGCAAACGCGGTCCAGGTGCACCGAAAGATGAATATGGTTTGTCCCTTATTGCGATTTCAGTAAAACCTGATGGCAGTTTAAATACTGCTACCACGCGGTGGAATCACGACTGCGGCGGAAATGACCGGTCTTTAACAGTTGCCGAAATAAGTGAGTTAGCCGGCGGTGATTTTTATTCAATCTTTAAACCTTTATCGTCGAAAGAAGATATAGATAAGAGTATTATATCGCATGCGACCCTTATTAAGAAGGGACGTAGCGGTAAAAATCGGCTTATTGAATACAAAGACAAAATACATATCGCAAGCGGCAACGAGATATTAAGAGACCGTTATGAAGATATTTACAATTTATTTATAATTAAAGAAAATAAAAATGGTTATACCTTAGCAACCCACGGTGAAGAATGGGTTATACTTGATCCTGATTTCGAAGTATCAATTTGTAGTAATCGTATCGATACTCAAAATTACGCCCGCAAACATGGTATAAGTTTTAAAGAATAATGCAATCGTATTAGGTATAATTTTAATAAAAAATCGTGTTTAAACACGATTTTTTTAGATATATAGAATTAAATAAAATTATAATCTTCTATTTTGATCAAGAATTCTAAACTCGCCGGTGCCTTTATAAAAATATACTGCTGCACGCAGGCATGCCACAAACCCCTCGCGCGTTGCCAGGCGCTCAATTCCGTCTTTGAGCGCGTTTTTATCATATGCACAAATTGCGAGGTCGCGTTTAAACTCGACACACTCTTTTGCCCACTTAATATTAGCGGCGCCGATGCCTAATTGTATCTGCGTCATTTTCTGCGATAACGCCCGATCATCGCTATAATTTATCAACCCGCGTACTTTTCCCATAAACGCGTTATACAGCACTTGTTCTTCGCTTGCATCGATTATCGCGCGCACGTCCTCTGTTAGCTCTCTAAGGCGCGTTATTGCGTCGAATTCCGTAGCATAAAAAGTTTCTTCTTCTAAAACCCAAAGCGAGTCGCTCGGGGCATCATATGTAAACTTTAAAAACTTGTATAATTGCCCCTCGCGCGTTACCGCGGCATTAACACGACTGGTGAATGGTTTACGTTCTAAAACGTTATATTTACTCATAGCCGAAGCAAATATACCAAAGTATTTTTCTTCAAACGCATGAATAACAAGTTGTGAAAAAGCATCAACAATATCGTCATTACTAACCATCGGGAATGACAAGAGCCGATCTTTCAACATCTTTAAGTTAGGCGAAAGTTCATTAACTTCGTTTAACAAGAAGTAAACGTTTTTTGAAACCATCCGCGACACCGCAATTTCCAAGCGCTGGCCCTTACTATTAGATTTCGGATCATACGCAATGAGCCCGGGTATAATGCTCTGCAGACGCTGAATAATTATTTCCCCATTCGCCTTCGATTCGACAATCTGCGTCAACATCGGCGTCGTATCGGTTAAGTTTTTAACCCACCGCTCCGAAGCATTATATGCCATGCGCTGTTCAAAACAATCAACAATTAATAATTTATGATCTTTATAATAGGCGAGCACCGAGCCGAGCATGTCCGACGTTTCTTTATCTTTAATAGGAAAGTCGTGCGACGCGTAAATAAACTCTGGTTCTTCCATTATATCGCCGGCTTCGTAAATGTTTAAATAATTAAAATCATCTTCTTTCAAATACGCCGATTCTTTTGAAGGTTCTTGCAAATACTGCGTACGGAAAATACTTTCATTATTAATACTCCGGCGCAAATTGCTGTAATCACCGAAACGCTCCGGCCACAGCGGATCCCCTTCATTAAACACTTGATATGAGCCATCAACAGGGGAAACATATATGGTGTTTTCCTTCATGATGGCAGGAATTACGACGAAATTAAAATCTTCCGGTTGCGTATCTGCAAAATAACCGGTAGGATCATTCGTCGCGAGCCGTTGCTGAATATTAATAATCACGCCGGTTGATTTCGGGTTATTAAGCCGCGACGGTAACGTGTGCTGTAAAAACGCCATTGCTGTTTTAAACGACTCTTGTTGTTTGCTCGCTTCTTCAGCATTAATTAAATCGTCTAACACGATAACGTCGCCACCGAAACCGGTCATCGTCCCCAATGGTACCGAATACATTTGTGAACCAGTATCCATTAATAAATCTGTTTTAGTATTTTCTAACAACTTTACGCGACCAAACACTTTCTTATATTTTGTCGAATTTAAAATACGCTGCCGTTTTGTGTTCATCTTACCACTCAACGCCGCAACGTGGCTGACACTTGCGACTTGAAGCCGTGCGACTGTAGTAAGCCACGTCGGCAGTTCAATGTTAAGATACATGGATTTAGTGTGCCGAGGACCGACATTAATACTTAAATGCCGTTTATTATTACGGACATTAACAATTTTATAATTAGGGTATTTTTTAATTATTTTATTCAACTCGCGCTCATAAGTTTTATCATCCAACCAGTCTTGTTTGGTTAATTCTGGTAAAAAATGTTTCGTGTGCCACATGAAAAGATCAGCATAATAACGCAATAACCAATGATCCTGCGGGGTAGATTGATCACATGTTTCCCACATATCCATGCAAAAATCATGCGGACTTTTCGTATATAGCGTTTTTAAAATTGTCGAGAGCGACGCTTTCATCGTATTAGTTCACCGTTTTATAACGCGCGAGCGCGGCAAGTTCGTCAGGTTTAAAATATGATTTAGGAATCATTCGCGTTTCGAAGAAATTGTTATAAAGGTCTAAAGCTTTCTTGCGATAACTTTCAATTTCATTATTATTTACTTCGAATATTTTGTGAGCGAAGTTAAACATTTCATAGGTAAATCCAAATGTTTCTACCAACGCTTTATAATCCATATTAAACGTATCCGTCCCGAATATTTCTGCTATTAATCCGGTATCAACCGCTTTGCGTAATAAGAGCGACGCTTCTTCGGTAAGGAAGCCGTATAGCATCATAAAACGACTGGCGCCTACAAAATAGGCTTGATTCATACCTTGCACCAGATGGTCTTTCGGCCACTGTTGGTTGACAACAATTTTATTCCATTCGCGCATTTCTTTCGCTTTAATTTCAATCGGTAATTTCACTGGGGCGCGCAAGAGCTTGTCGAGTGCGCCGCTGAAAGGGATGCTCTCAGGAAATTGATTGAAGTTTACAAATTGTGTTAAAGTAAACGATTCCAAATCAATGTTCTCGCCGTATAACTCATATAAATATTGGTCAGCAAAATGTTCAACGATCCCACCTTTTAGGGTTTGATAGAGATCAATATGTTCTTTTTCTAAAAACCCGAAAGTTCGTAATAATGTTTTACCAGGCGATGTCCACGGGTTGAGACCGCAGAGATCGACGAGCGCGTGCGATGAAATATTCGGGGCACGCATTTGACTCGTGTTTACGCGGAACGCGGTCGGTAGCATCTCGTATGAAGATTCTGCACTCATCCACCGATCATTTAATTTCCATCTTACTGTTCTTTTTAACTGCATAAAATTATTCCTCTTTTTTCTTTGTTATTTTTTTATTTGTTGTTTTTGCTTTTGTTGTTTTTGCTTTTGTTGTTTTTGCTTTTGATTTCTTTTTATCGGCAGCAAGTTTTTGTTGTAGCTCTGATGATTCTAATAAACGGGCCATATTTTTCAGCTCTTTTACGCTTAGATTTTGATATAAATCTTCCTCGTTAAGATGCTCCTGCGTCTGCGGTATTAAGGCATAAGCATCGATGAGTTTTTGCACGGCGTTCATTTGATCTTTTATCTCTACTTTCTGGTTAGGGATCATCGAATTACCGATCGCTATATTTGATATAATAATAAATAATTCAGGTTTAGTTAGCGGGCGTAATAACGGCGCAGTACTATTACCATACATAACAAATGGCTCTAATAAATACGGATACCATTTAATCATTAAATAATAATCATCGTCAATTTTTAATCCGGCAATCGCGCGGGCCAAGCTCAAAGGGTCGTTATGAAAATCTTCTTCAAGAATGTTGTAGCGCGCGAGATGATCAAGAATTTCCAGCTTGCTCATTACTTTAATATTATAAATAGCCCGTGCAAAATCGGTTTCCTTGCTCGTAAGAGTCCGAATAGGAAAACGGTTATTAATTTCATAGTAGTTGAAATATACCTCAACCTCGTCGCGGTTGATTTGCAAGTCGCCGGCTATTTCGTCACGTGCGGTGGGCGAGGGGTTAGCGAGCGAGTTTCCTGCGGGAATTACGTGCGCGTTTTCCGTGTTTTCAGTGTCTTTAGTGTGTGCCATGTTTTCTTTGTAAATCCTTTGTTTCTTATTAATATTATAATGTATTTGTTTCCTAATGTCAAGGAAAATAGGCTTTTTTAAATAAATATACAAAAACTTGTAAAATGTCAATCTATGACCTATTATAGCAATTACAATTTTTCTCTCTCTCTTTGCGATTTTCTGGGTTTATATTTGGGTGTATATTATATAAATATAATATACAACAAGCGCTGTTTTTGAAAAACAAATTTATATTATATATATAATATATATAATATAGAAAATATAAACCCAGAAAATCGCAAAGAGAGAGAGAAATATTATAAATATATATATAGAAGACTTTCAAAAATTCTTGACTTTTATTTATTTTTTGTTTTTACTTCTCACACTTTTTTCTCATTTTCTCTTAACGCTCTCGCCACTTTAGCGCTTTTCACAGCAACAAAAAAATTATCTATTATAAGCCTTGATCTTTCTTCACTTTCTATATATAATAAAGATGAGGTAAAAATTATGAGCATTATTGATTTATTTTTCGACAAAAACACTTGGGAAGCGTTCCACACACACTTAACGGATCCTGAACGCATCACCCGTGACGCTGCCGCAACCAAAACCGTCACGAACATAATTGAGGACAAAATTAAAGTTGATTTCGATTTCCCAGCACCGCGAAAAAAGATACTTAAGAAATACCGCAACGATAAACCCCGCACGGTGTTCACTTTTCCTGAGCCGTACCAGACGTATTTGAAGTTCTTAAACTGGGTGATCCTTAATAATAATATATATATAAATAAATTCAGCAGATCAGCGATCGCTTATATTCCTGGTCGGTCAGTGAATTATAATATTAAAAAAGTAAAAAAATTATTTGTGAATACCCCTCACTATTATAAGACCGACTTGAAGGATTTTTTCAACCAAATAAATCAGGAAAAATTACGGGTAGAAATAAAAGACTTTTTCGCCGGTGACGAAAAACTAATAAACTTCTTTAATGATTTAATTAACATAATCCCCGAAGGTGTGGGCGCTGGGTTACCAACCGCAGGCCTATTGGCGAATATATATTTAACCCCGCTCGATAAAAAAATGGATCACGCGAAAGTAATTTATTTCCGTTACGCCGACGACATTTTAATTATGGCTAAAAACAAAAATAAACTTTCGCGCGATATCGATTTATTTACTTCTGCGCTCAATGAGCGCGCTCTAAGAGCAAATGAAAACAAAACTGATAGTGGTATTAACGAAGTAACTTTTCTGGGTGTCACCATAAATAAGCATCATATTCGTATTAGCAGGAAAGCAGTTAAGAAGATAAAGAGTTCGATCCGACGTCGCGCGCACTGGTTCAATTATCAGTTTGATAAAATTGGTTTAAAACGAACGCGGCGGCAATTATTAAGAACATACTTGAGAGGTATAAATGACAAGTTGTATGCGACTGGTAGCGAAAGCGAGCGCGGATGGGTACGATGGTATAGCCCGCTCGTCATCGGCGCCGGTGACGATGAATTTAAAGAGATTGAATTGTATTTATTAAAGAAATGTAAAGAAGTCGGGGGTAAGATGAGTTATGACGAATTACATAAACTCGGTTACAAATCACTTGTGCGCGAACATTTTAAATTAAAAGAGGCAAAAACAAAAGAAATATCGCTTGACCTTTAATATTATTTACGGTATAATAAAATTATAAGAAAAAGAATTAAAAAAATAATTACCTTGCTTGACATATGAAAACAATTCATATATAATAAAGATATAAAGAATAAAGGAGTAAATGTTATGACCCAACTACCAGACGTGATCAGAATCACCGCGGTGCCCACAATACGTTCATCAGTCGATGAGCTCGCACTTGTTGTAAAGAAAAGAATTGCTGAATTAAGAATCGAAGAGATTGAACCCACGGAAGAAAATAAGAAATTATTAAAAGATACCCGGGCCAATTTAAATAAAGAAATTAAAGATTATGAAGAACAGCGCAAAAAAATTAAAGAGTTGCTTTTAAAGGACTATAATGTTTTTGAAGAAGAATACAAGAAAAAAATTAAAACTCTTTACGACGAAACCGATAAAACATTAAAAGAGGCTATTGATAAGATTCAGCGTGAGCAGGATCAAGAACTAAAAGATTACGCTCTCGAATACCTTAATGAGCGCTTGGCGGTTAACAACCCCGGTGTAATTGAGTTTGATCAAATTCGAATTAATTATGCGAATAAAAAACAAATTCGGTTATCAATTGATAACTACATCGATGATATCCTCAAGAGTTTAAATATAATCAAAACTTACGGTGAAAACGAAGGGCGTTTATATGCAATTTGGTTACGCACTAATTTTAATTTGGTCGAGGCCATTACACAACTAAATAATGATATTGCTGTTGAAAAACAATTAGCACGAGAAATTAAAGAACGCGAAGCGCGCGAAGCACTTGCGCGTGAAATGTATAAAGTAGAAGAAATTACAACGCCCGAAGAAGTAGAAGAAGCAGAAGAAGATTTTGTTATCGAGGTCGAAGAATTGTCTCATTATTCATTGACCGTCAAAGCGACTCCTTCGCAGCTTGAAAAATTATTAGAATTTCTTTTAATCAATGATTATGATTATGATTTGGAGTAAGAAATGATTAAAGTTATTGGTTCAAGTTCCGCGGGTAACGCAGTATTATATGATGAAGGTAAGATAATGGTTGATTGTGGACTGCCTTTTAAAACATTACAACCGTACCTGGATAAAGTGAAGCTCGTATTACTCACACATATTCACGGCGATCATTTCGCTCCGTCGACGATCGCTACAATATGCGCGTTATATCCAAAAATTACATGGATGGTACCGAATTATATGAAAAAAGAATTTTTAGCGCTTAAAAGGCCTCATACGCGCGTTATAATAACGAAAACGAGCAAAGAATATGTCGCCGGTCCGTATCTAATCAAAGTATTACCATTATTCCACGATGTGCCAAACGTCGGTTATTCAATAATTATTAATAATGGTTATAAGATCGTTCACGCCACGGACACGAATATGATTCGGCATTTACAAGACATTAAAGAGTATGATTTGTATGCCATTGAGTGCAATCACGATGAAAATATTATTTATGATAAGATCAAAGGTTCGCTCTATGATGAAAGTTATACTTACGAAATCCGTTCACGAGAAAATCATTTATCGTTTCAAAAAACGATAAGCTGGTTTAAAGAGGTGCGAAAGGAAGATTCAATATTACACCCTCTTCACGTGTCTCACTCGTATGACGACGAATTAGTTAAAGTTATTATGAACCGGTTGTTAAAACCGGATCACGATATAAAAGAGTAAAAGAAAGAAAGGAAATGAAATTATGAGTATTTTACCAAAAGTTTCTCGCGTAAAGCGCGAGGCAAACAGCGCATTAAAAATATTATTATATGCGCCGCCTGGATTCGGTAAATCCTACTGGGCAAACCAATTCCCTGATCCGTTATTTTTAAACACGGATGGCAACTTACAATATTTAGATGCTGCAGGGGTTGTTGTTAAACATTGGTATTCACATCCTGGTAACAGCGATAAAGAAGCCGTCGCAAGCAGTTTTGTGAATATCGTCGAAGAATTAGTTATGACTAACGGCGGAGGGTTCAAAACAATTGTTGTTGACTTACTCGAAGGTGTTTATAACTTATGTAGAACTGCTAAATTGCGCGAATTTAATATACAAGACGAAGGTGATATACCCTTTGGTAAAGTGTATAAGATGATTCGTTCAGAGGTTTTGACACAAATTAACAGATTACGGGCGCTGCCAGTTAATGTTATTCTCCTCTCACACGAGAAGGAGCTTACTATCAAAGACCGGGTAGGGAGGGAGTATACTTTTTACACCCCGAACGTCGACGATAAGTTTTTAAAACCATTGAGCGGGACAGGGTTCACATTACGTGGTTATTGGAAAGATGTCACGAATGAGCGAACCCAAGAGAGCACTGCAGTGCGCATGTTGTCTCTGACACCGAAGTCAGAAGAATTCCGTGTGACACGGTTTACTGATACTGATGGCACTCCAGTGGCGCTGGAAGATATCGAACTCACCTATGAGGGCGTGCGCGAATTATTTGATCGTTTAGCCGATCCTGCAAATGCGGGTAGTTTTGTAAAAGCGGATTCGTCAGAAATGATGACAGAAACCGCGAGCGATTATAAAGACAAACTTACCAAAACGCGCGCCAAACCTGTTGAAAAAGTTGAACCAGTTAAGAAACCTATTGAAAAAGTTGAACCAATTAAGAAATCTATTGAAAAAGTTGAACCAGTTAAGGAACCTGTTGAAAAAGTTGAAAAGGTTGAAAAGGTTGAAAAAGTTGAAGTTAAACCTGCACCGGTTAAAAAAGAGGAAGTTAAACCTACACCGGTTGAAAAGGTTGAACCGACAAAAAGCAGTGTCCCGGTTACAGAAACGCAGCAAGAAAGAATTGCGCGTATTCATCGAGAAATTGCAGAAAAAATTGCTAATGCGAAGAAAGGAAATAAATAGTTATGGCATTATTTGATAACATTGATTTATCGCACTTAACAGATCTTGTTAAGGCGGGCTTGGAAAAAGGTAATCTCCCTGATTCCTTTGCCGAATTACCAGAAGGAACTTACTTATGTAAAGTTCACAAATTAGAAGCACGTCTTACGCGTGAGACACAAAAACCGATGGCGGTATGGGAATTAATTATTCTAAATGACGGAGATTATGAAAACCGTCACGTGTGGGTTAACCAAATTCTCGAAAGCGATACTCCCGAAAAAACAATTGACGCATGGGCTCGTTTTAAACGGACGTTATCAACATTCTTAGGCGGTTACGAAATTGATGATATTTCGTTAATCACGGAAGATTTAATTGAACAATATATCCTCGACGTCGAATGTACTTTGAACGTGAAAAAAGGTTCCAAAGGCGGTACCTTTATGACCATCGGACCAGTAGTGGAAGGAGTTTAAAGATTATGGTAGGAAAAATTAAGTTTTTTGATACCGAAAAAGGTTACGGATTTATTACAAGTGGGGAGCACGAAGGTGATATCTTCGTGCACCACACTGGAGTTTTACAGGAAGGGCCGAAAAGTTTTGATCCCGGTGATAAAGTTGACTTTGACCTAACAAAAGGTGAAGACGGCCGTTATCAAGCAATTCGTGTTAGTTTAATCAAATGAGTTATTATTTAGAAATAACCGCGGTTGAATTCCCTATTACGCGGCGGAGACACGAATATCGTGCGTTAACAGGTAACGACAAAATAAGGTTCTTCGTGTTAGATATTATTTCCGTCCTTAATGCTCACGGGGTTGGTAAAATGGTTTTATTAACCAACGATGAAGAAGATGCCGCGGCTTACAAAAGTTTATTAGAAGCACAAAGAAATGCGGCAGCGGTTAAAGAAGCAATGCTTCAGCAAAACAATTTAAAAGTCAAAGTGGTCGTTAGAGAAATAACTTATTATAATGAAGTTGATTCGAGGGAAGAAGCCTATATAGACCTCGGTGAAGGACCTGGGGATGAATTGGAATAAACCTGAAGAAAGGGGAGACAAACATGAGAAAAAATAAAGCGGTGGTTTTATTATCAGGCGGTCTTGATTCATCGACACTACTTGCCTATGCTGTTAAAAATTATGGCCGAGCAAACGTGTTAACTATAACCGCAGACTATGGACAAAAACATCGCAACGAAATATCCGCTGCTATAAATGTTAGCGAATATTACGGTGTAAGAAACATACTCGTGGATATGGATGCTATATTTAAATACAGCGATAACGCCCTTATGTTTCAATCAGCAACACTTATACCAGAAGGATCGTACAAATCCCAGGCTCAGAACAAACGTGAGCCTCTGGTCACATATGTGCCTTATCGTAACGGGATGTTTTTAAGCGCTGCGTCTGCAATTGCTCTATCCATTTTCAAACAAGAACAAATTGATTTATATTATGGTGCACACGCAGATGACGGAGGTGCAGCGGCTTATCCTGACACCTCTGCAAAATTCGTGAGGCATCAGGCACGAGCGCTATGGTTAGGTAGCGGTAAAAAAATTAAAATGGTAACACCGTTTGTTAAGAAGCGGAAAGCCGATTTAGTAAAACTCGGTTTAGAATTAGATGCACCTTATCATTTGACCTGGTCTTGTTATAAAGGTCAAAAAGTGCACTGCGGCGAATGTTCGACATGTATAGATCGACAAAAAGCATTTGCGATGAATGGTGTAACCGATCCGGTAAAATATGCAAAAAATAAAAGAAAGTAAAGGAATTAAAACATGGAAAAAATGACGAAAATGGGATTTGTGGAAAATGACGCAATTAATCCTGATCACTATAAACAAGCGCGACGCGAGGCAATTGAAATCATGGAAGATATTGTTTCGGACCCCGCGTTTAATGGGTACGAAGGATTTTTGGTAGCAATATCAGTTAAATATTTATTGCGCCATAAACACAAGAATGGGATTGAAGATCTTAACAAAGCCAAGTGGTATATTGATCGCTTGATTGAATATCACGGGAGAACGGGGGAATAATTATGGGCGATTTTATTGATAATTATCAAAAGTTTGCATCAGCGGCACATTTAGAAAAAGGTCCTGAAGCGGGTGCAGCGGTAATTGGATTTGCCTTAGGATTAGCTGGCGAAGCCGGCGAAGTGTGCGACGA